>Ga0247841_10000050_pt1 | contig 288401 bp, 260 predicted proteins | sample LaCruzMarch2015__2_FD_192410 | JGI IMG/M metagenome (GOLD analysis project Ga0247841, IMG submission 192410) | Freshwater microbial communities from meromictic Lake La Cruz, Castile-La Mancha, Spain - LaCruzMarch2015_18m | ecosystem: Environmental > Aquatic > Freshwater > Lake | place: Spain... | reverse complement strand
ACCATGGGAGTTGGGGCTCTCTAAAGATTCGCCATGCGGGTTAAGGAGAGAACCGATGACTGGGGTTAAGTCGTAACAAGGTATCCCTACCGGAAGGTGGGGATAGACCACCATTCTAACCTATAATGAACTTAATACCTATACCCGACCATGTCTTTATCTCTTTTTAATACTATTGTAAAAAACTACCTTAGCCGGGTAGTTTTTTCTGTAACTACGCCGATTGTTTCTGAAAATATAAATTACCTCCCCCAAACGATTGGGATTGTACTTTATCTATCAGAAATCATCGGCATAATTTCGACATCATGAAAACTTGAAACAATTTTCATTGTGTCTCAATTAAAATATGTATACGATTATTTTTTACTACTATAAATAATATCTGACTGAAATGTAAGATAGGTCATCAAGAAAAATGCAAGAATAATTATCGGAATAGTGATGTAGGTGAGACTATATTGAAGACTAATATTATAGATACTGTGAATTCAGAAACCTCAGATGATACCTAGTATAACTGGCAATACAATACTGTTTGTTTTTTTGGTTTTGATCATAATAAATGCGATCAAACTTGTAGAGACAATATGAATTAATGTACTCACCAATCCTCTACCAATTAATACATTCATAATATTTACACTTTCGCCACTTACTACATTATTGATAATATACAAAATATTTTCTACTGCACTAAATCACAGTCAGATTAAAATACAAAAGAAAATTAGATTACTTGGATTTGATTCATTATTGGCAAGAAACATGTTGTTTCCTGCTGAATACTTCATATATTCCTCTGCATAAGCGGAAACTAAGTAATAGAGAATCAAAACATTGATTCAGGAAATCAATCCTCCGTAAGCAAGCGCAATGAAAAATATTGATCAGATAAGAAGTATTTGAAGAATTCTTTTATATCGATTTTTAAAAAATATTGTCACTAGTATTACAAATATCGTGCAATATGCTACGAACATTAGCAAGCTTTTTGTGTCCATGGTATTTGTCAGTATCAAATTTTTTTGGCCGATATATCCGAGTAAATACGTATATGCGAAGAGTGATCCTACAATGATGATGGAAAGTCACAATACCTTGAGGGTTATTCAGATTTTAATTTTTTTTTGTGAAAAAATTGTATTTATGATCCGGATTCGTACATATACCAATAAGATGCTTGTGATGATTGGTCGAATTATATACACGATGAAACGACTAAACGATAAAACCATTGAGCGACTCTATAACTTTTTCTGTGTCTTTTTCGTTACAGACGATGAAGAGTTCTTGAGCGGTCGCACCTTTACTCATGATGCATTTGATACCACTAGGTGTATTGTAAGATATTTTGAAACGAAGCTCTGACGATCATTTCTGTTGTCTAGAGATTCTTCCAGGTATCATTCTAGAAATCAGCGGCTGTTTTTCAATCTCTAAAAGAAGCCTCTGAAATTCAGGTAAAATGTGATGTACGGTTTTTGTCTTAGCGAGCTTATTATTCATAGAATATTTTATTGTTGTAAATCTATTATGAAACTTTCAGAATTGTTGTGACGTAGTGATCTTAAGGAAAAATTTGTTATCCAAAAATTCCTCTGTGCTTTTCTCTGATGTTTTAGAGAAGAATTGTGGGTTGATATGGACAAGGAATTGTCTGATGAACTTATACAGAAAGTACTTATTTCTTACAAGTCCTATGTAGAAGATAAAAAGCCTTTGGAATTTATACTTGGCCATGTAGATTTTTTTGGTAGAGAATTTTTCGTCAACGAAGCGACGCTTATTCCAAGGCCTGAAACTGAGTATATGATAAATTCCGTATCGGAATTTATCAGTGAACAGTGAACAGTGAACAGTGAACAGTGAAGGAAAAATTTACTATTAGATATTGGAACTGGTTGTTGAGTACTTTGAATTTCTGTCTTATTACAAAATCCTGACTATTTTTCTGAAACTGTCTTTACAGATTATTTCGAAAATGCTTTAGAAATTGCAAGAAAGAATTATGAAACATTAGTAAAAAATTATACTTGAAAAGTATCTTTTCTACATTCAGATCTGCTAGATTTCCTGGTTCACAAATCCCCCCTTTTGTTTCCCCCCTTTCTCAAGGGGGACTTTAGTGGAAATGTAATTCTTGTCGCTAATCTGCCATATATACCTGAAGAAACTTTTGAAGCAAATGCTGCGGATAATGTAAAAAAACGAGAGCCAAAACCTGCCTTTGTTGGTGGTGAAGATGGGCTCGATTATTATAGGAAGATGTTCGACCAGTTACTTTCGTTACAAGCAAAAAATCTTACCATGTTTCTCGAGATGATGACTCGGCAGGTAGATATTTTACGTGAAGCATTTGGTGATCGTATGGAATTTGAAGAAGTAAAAACCTTTCATTTCAATATCAGGATTGTGAAGGCGTGGATTAAATAACTATGCTAATCATAAGATATATTCTCCATCTTCCTCTGCTTCTTTGTCTGCGATATTTTCTGTTAATTGCTTGGTTGCTTCTTTTTTAGTTTCAGATAATTTGCCTATACTTAGGGCTCTTAGCGATTTTATCTGTTCTTCGTTGTACTGAGAAAATCATTCTCAACAGCTAAATATATCTTTCATTTTTTTAATCTAAATTAATAAAAAACCCCCCGTTTTTCCGGGAGATGACAAAAATTTGTAATCGGAAAAACTTATCTACAGTGGAAGATATGGTGGAGATGAAGTGTCTTATTTATTGCTAATAGCATAATCAATCGTCAAAATAAATTTATTTTTCCTTAACTTTCCACATCAAAATCGTTCAAATGATAAGTACTACTATCATGGCTGTTCATGCCATCTGATATTTAAATACAGGGTATTGTATCAATCGCAAAGTAATCCCTCATCGAATAAGTGGCGCCGTAATGGATGCTGCTTTTTGGAATGTAGAATAAAGTCCAAAATATTCTCCGAGCTCTCACTTGGGAGAAAGTTTTGTCATAAATGCCTTACATACCACAAAATATCATCCAGCAGCTCCTCATCATAGGAGTGCCACAAGGTATAAAACTCGAGGTGCCGATGAATAAAAGAATATAGCAGCTACCGCTATAAGTATGAAGCACGTATACATTAATAACTTTTTATATCCAAATTTGTCGGCGAGTCTTCCTAGAATATATGCAGCAATAATACTTGCAACAGTAAATGCTATTAGAATTGTTGACTTGGTTTTATCTCAGACTTTATATACGACATCCATAACTACTGCAAAATATAATGTCATTGTCAGCACAATATCTGAGATAAGAGAAAAGGCCAATAAATATAGTCAAACGTTTTTTTGTGTTGTCCAAAGTTGCTTGATGCCTGCCCATGTTTTTTTGTATACGTTTTGCGTTGCTTGTATTACTGGTTCCTTGTGTTCTTTGAACCAGAGTATCATAGGAAGCATAAATATTGTGGAGATAATAAATGCCGGCAGAAATACCTGATGTCTTCATGGTCATCAGATTAATGCAATTGCTCAACTAGCAAAGGGCATAAATATTAGTATGGCTATAATCCATCAGAAACTTCAAAATCACTCGCCTATTCCTGCGGTCTTGCCTCTGTTCTCTTCTGTAGAAACATTTTTGAGAAGCGAATTGTAAAAGATTAAACTAATCTGATATAGATATTGTACTCCCATAGAAAGTCACAGAACAATGAATACTTTGTTTGGAAGAGATGAAAGAGCAAAAAATGCTACTAATGCATTTATTATAATAAGTCATATAGTCGACCATTTAAGAAATGGCATTCTTTTGCCTATTTTATCTGATCGTGCTCATAATAACGGAGAGGTGATGAACACTAAAATTGTTGCCAAAGAGAAACATCAACCATATACAATATCTGGTAGTTTGTTATCCAGTATAACCCATTGTGCTAAATACATAGCTCCAATAGCTACGAAAAAAAAAGAATTTCAAAAATCGTAAATAACTCGATAAAGAAGGTTTCTTCTAGATACTTTTTTCTCGTCCATTAGATTTTTTATAAGTAAAAATCTAGCTTAATTTCCTGGTAAAATAACTTTCTTTATTTTCAAACGTTACATCGATAGCCATAGTTTTACCCATGACTTCGCTAAGTTTGTCTTCGATGTATCTCATGTGTTCTTTGTTGCTGAAAATGAGCTGTGCTACTTTGCTGATGGTTATAAAGTAGACACTATCGCTGGTAATTTTATTTATAATGAGACTATCTTTGAGACTACTTTTGATAGATGGCTTGTCGATTTTTTCTATCAGCTGAGCCAGAATGTCTTCAAAACCTCCTTCGTTTATTATATTTTCATCTGTTGTATCTACCATAGTTTCTTTATAATGTTTAAACTTTCTGTATACCGATTGTTTTTGAAATCATAAATTATTTCACTTACATTCATATTTTATGTGTCAAAAATCATCGGTATGGAATCGATGTCATAAAAAAACAAATCTTTTCCGCTTTTGCGGATTTATTTTTTTATTGCATCTTTTTCCAAATGCTTATTTATCGCGACCTTGTAGACGATTCCGGGATAGGGATAATATCTAATGTTTCCGAGGATGTCGGTGAAAGTTTCAGATATTTTGGTAGAAAAATTTATATCATCAAGGAAAATTTGGTCTATGTACATCAAGGTCTGTTTCGCGAAATTATGGAGATCTATCCCTTGATTGTGGATGTCGTCAACTTTTTCAAATATTGTTTTTGCATCACCCCCTTGGATTAGCCCAAGAAAATCTTTGATTAAGGTCTCTGATGCGACCCCAAGAAACTTCGTAATATGTGCTTCGTCAATATTCCCAAGTACACTGACTTGATCCATATATTTCACTGCATCACGAGCACAGCCCTCAGATATTTTGGCAATTAACTCTATTGCTTCATCGGTAGCTGTAAGCTCTTCTTCTTTGCAAATCATTTTGAGTCGCTGTCCTATTTCTTTCTTGTCTATCTTTTTGAAGTTAAATACCTGACAGCGCGAGATGATAGTTTCAGGCACTTTTTGAATATCTGTCGTTGCAAGAATAAAACAAACATTATCTCTTGGCTCTTCTATGGTTTTTAGCAATGCATTGAATGCTCCTTTACTCAGCATGTGTACCTCGTCTATCACGTAGATTTTCTTTTTTAAGTTCGCTGGCGGATATGCTGCTTTGTCTAATATTTCTTCTCTGATGTTGTCTACTCCTGTATGTGAAGCAGCATCGATCTCTACGTAATCCAGAGTCTTTCCTTCGTTGATAGTCTGACAGCTGAAGCATTTGTTGCATGGATTTCCATCTTGTGGATCCAGACAATTTATTGCTTTGGCTAAGATTCTAGCAGCAGTAGTTTTCCCTGTTCCTCTGGGTCCAAATAAGAGATAATTATGATGCATCTGCTTATGCGTGCTCATCTGTGCTTTGAGTATTTCTGTGATGTGGTTCTGTCCGATAATGGTATCAAAAGTCTGTGGACGATATTTGTTCGCGAGAGACATTACTAATTAACTAAAGGATTAAAGAATTACGAATTACGAATTACGAATTACGAATTACGAATTACGAATTACGAATTTGTTGTAAATATTTCATGTGTTTTTTCAATGAGAAACCCTGGGCAAGATTACTTGACTTTTGTTCGTAAATACTTATATTGTTTGTTGTCGTATTTCGGTACGGATTTTTATTAAGTGAGTATATGCGCATATGAGAGTAGCTCCAGAATGATTTCGTCATCCAGGAGAGGAAACTTTTAAAGAATGCAAAAGTAAATTTCAGACTTCAAATCTTGGCTTCGGAAATCTCCTTTTTTATGTTAAAGAAGACTGAAGTACATGACTAATTAACCATTTTAGTAATGTTGATTCTGCTGAAAAGGAGCTTATGAAGATATGTACGGTTTGTCCAAAATATGAATGATGTTTGGTGAATGAAGTATTACTTAATACGCTCGCTTATGTTGATGATAAAATTCAAAAGAGAAATATTAAAGTTTCCACATAACAAATTTTCTTTATCTTTATTAAAAAAACGCCTTAGAGCGTTTTTTTGTTTATTTTAATTTACGGTCTCTTATATGGCTTTCTTGGTGGGTAGTCTTTCTTTCCCACCTTCGTGGACGAGGCTCCGAAATCCTTTTTGGATCCGAACTCTTTCTTTGATCAAAACTCCCTTTTTGGTCAATATATTTTCTTTTCTCCGCTTGTTGACGAGCTACTAAATTCTCTCTTAGGATATACTGGCTTGTCGCCAAACGCTTTTCTTGGATATGACGGTCTGTCTCAAAATTCTCCAGCTGAGCTGGATTCCCTGCGGTCCCTTCTTGGGTAAGCTGGCCTATCAGAGTAAGATCTTCTAGGACCTCTATCTCCTCAGCCATCAGATTCTTTGGCTCTGTTGATGATTGATTTTTTACCGTTGATGGTTTTGTTCGCGAATGTTCTCGTAATGATTTCTGCATTGCTTGGTGAGACACTGATGAATGAAAAGTCGTCCATCATTTTCAAGTCGTCGATATCTCTTCCCTGTACTCCAGACTCTTTCGTTATCATTTCTAGAAGTGAACGTCCTGTATATCCTTCCTTTCTTCCTAGAGCTACGAACAATCTTGTCTTACCTCAAGCGCCTGGTCTACTAGGAAATCTATTGTCAGGAAATCTACTTTCTCTACTTTGTTCGGTGATGCTGCGATATTTCGTCTGGTCGAAATCGCTTTCGTAATGCATCTTCAAAAGTGCTGCTACGACATCACGAGGGTCACTATTTTCTATCAATTTATCTGCTATCTCTACATAGTTTTTGTGACTCTCTTTTTCAAGTACACCCTGGATGCTTTCATTCAACTTATCTTTTTTCTTTTCGATAACTCATTTAACATCTGGGATTACTCCTTTCTTAATATCTACCTTATTCACCTTTTTGATGTAGGACATCTTGCTATATTCTCTTGGGGTGATGAAGGTAACTGCTGTTCCTTCTTTTCCTGCTCTTCCTGTTCTTCCTATTCTATGGGTATATCTTTCCGCGTTTTGTGGTATCGCATAATTGATTACATGGGTTACATCATTTACATCAATACCCCTAGCTGCGATATCTGTGGCAACTAAAATGTTTACTTTTTTATCTTTGAATCTCTGGAGAAAGTGTTCTCTTTGCTTTTGAGCGAGATCACCGTGGAGACCTTCTGCACTATATCACTCGTCATTTAACCTGGAAACTAATTCGTCTACATCGGCTTTGGTATGGCAAAATATGATTCCGTAAAATCCTGTCTCGGTGTCCATAATCCTGCGAAGTAATTCAAACTTATCTCTTTCCTGAACTTCAAAATACGTTTGGTCTGTCTGTTCTCCGGTTATCTCCTTATTTTCTGCGGCTATCAATTCATATTCCCCGATATATTTTTTTGCTATTTGCAAAACTTCTCTCGGCATAGTTGCTGAAAAAAGTAATACTTTCTTATTTGGATTTGTTTCTTTGAATATGGTTTGGATGTCGTCGATAAATCCCATATCTAGCATCTCATCGGCTTCGTCGAGAATGAAATAAGAAATATCTTTCAGATCCAATGTTTTGCGTCAGAGGTGATCCATGATTCTTCCTGGCGTCCCGACTAAGATATCTATTCCTCTTTTGAGGGCCCTATGTTGAATTTCGTATGACTGTTTTCCATAGATTGCCATCACTTTGAGGCCTTTGTTCCCTTGAAGTGAATCTATTTCTTCGGCGATCTGTGTCGCAAGTTCTCTCGTAGGAGCCAGAATAAGTGCTTGAACTTTGTTGGTTGGGATTAGTTTTTCTATCAAAGGTATACCAAAAGCTGCAGTCTTACCGGTACCGGTAGCTGCTTGTCCTATGACGTTTTTTTCTCCTTTGAGTAAGAGGGGAATAACTTTTTCTTGGATCGGAGATGGCGTTACAAATCATTTTTTGGTGATTGCTGCTAAAGTTTTTTCTCAGATTCATAAATCTGCAAAATTACTCATGTTTACGAATTAACGGATTAAAGAGTTAACGAATTAATATATTGGGGAATAAAAGGATTGAAAGGGGCAAGGGTGCAAAGACAGTCTTTTTGTCCTTTGCTCCTTTGTGTCCTTTGCTCCTTTTTGAATTAATAAAAAAAGCTCTCATGTTACTTCATACCTTGTATATCTACCAGTACACTCTTGGATGGTCCTAGTGTACGCGGAAGGACGGATGAAGAGTGAGAACGCTTTTTGTGCTTGAAATAACAATTAGATACTAAGGAAATCCTTGTTGAATGCAAGACCTTATCGGTTGAGATGCTTATGTTGAATCAAAAACGGAACGACCTCTTCCTCGATAGAGGCTGGCATCTTTATTCACAGTTCTTTGTAATTTTTGGGGATAAATTTACATTCTTCAAGTTCAGGGTCATCAAGTCTAATCTCTCCTATGAGTTCTACCAGGTAGCATGATAGCTTGACTATTGCATCATCAAACACCGCTGGCGCTTTGAAGTCACCTAGTTTCTTTATTACTTTGGCGTCGCAGTGGATTTCTTCTTGGATTTCTCTTATCAATGCCTCTTCTTCGGTTTCATTCCCTTCGGGTTTTCCTCCCAGACTGGTTCGAATATCTTTTCCGACTTTGCGGACCATAAAGAGCTTATCATCTTCAATGACTATCGCAACTATTTTGTGAATTTCTTGCATGAGGACTGTAATTGTGATAAAACATGACTCGTTTTTTATACCCAATCATACTTTGAATACAAGATTTGTTGCGATATTTTCCCGTTGCAAAGTAGGCCCTTTTTTCTATATTTCTTCTTGAAGGTAAAAAATAACAAAATCGCAAAAACTCGAAAAAATCGTATTATGCAATTATTTTACCATTTAAATATTTTGATTATGGATTTGACTTCACATCGTCAACAAATGGACAAAGCAGTTCAGTTTTTTATGACAGAACTCCAGGGGCTTCATGTAGGAAGAGCTTCGGCTGGTTTGGTAGAAAATATCACTGTAGAGGCTTCGTATGGACCCATGAAAGTTCCTCAAATTGCCCATGTCACCATGATGGATGCAACAACAATTAAAATCGAACCACGAGATAAAAATGAACTCAAACATGTAGAAAAGGCCATATATGATGCTAATGTTTGATTAACTCCCCAAAATGAAGGAAGTTATGTTATCGTCAAAGTTCCTGCATTGACTCAAGATAGAAGAATGGAGATTACTAAACAAGTAAAAGCTATGGGAGAGGAAATCAAGGGACGTATTAGGATGGCAAGACAAGAAGCTATGAAAGATAACAAAGCAATATTTGACGCTAAAGAAATCGGTGAAGATGAAAGTAAAAGAAATGAAAAAGAAATCGATACCTTGGTTAAATCTATGAATGATAAAATCGATGATCTTGTGAAAAATAAATCAGATGAAGTTATGACTATATAATTAGTATCAAGTAGCAAGTATCAAGTATCAAGATTTTTTTCTGAATCACTGTCTCATGTCTTGATACTCATGTCTTATGTCTAAAAAATTTTATTATATAAAATTTTATTATGTTGGGAATGTTGTTTACAGAGATTTTGTATCGTCCGATTTTTAATATTTTGGCGATATTTTTGGCTATTTTCTGAGGTAATCTCGGTATCGCTATCGTATTGTTGACCGTAACTATTAGATTGCTTATGATCAAACAAACTAATGCTGGTAATGATATGCAGAAAGGCATGGGAGCGCTTCAACCAAAGTTGAATGAGATTCAAGAAAAGTATAAAGACGACCCAAAGAAACTTTCTGAAGAGACTATGAAAGTTTTCAAGACTGATGGTAAATGAGCATTCAAATGATGTCTTATGATGCTTATTCAGATCCCTGTCTTTATCGGCCTCTATTATGTGATTAGGCATATGGCTGCTGCTACGATACCACCAGAGTGGCTCTATAGCTTCTTCAATAGTTTCGGAGCTCGTTTCATAGAAACTGATGCACTTACTACGGGAGTTATTCAAACTCACTTTCTCGGTATGGACTTATTATGAACCAAAAATATCGCACTCACTATCATCGCTGCAGTGTTCACTTATTTACAAACCAAGCTTACTACTATCGCTAAGCCTGCGACACCGACGGTTCCATGACAAAAGACACCAGACATGGGCAAGATGATGTGATTTATGAATATCTTCCTTGTCTTCATGATTGGTTCGTTTGTTTACAGTATGCAGACATGAGTTGGCCTATATATCGTAACAACCACTATCTTTAGTGTGGCACAATATTCTCGACAATACAGAGCAATACTTTATGCAAAACGAATGGAACTTACTCACAAAGGAAAAGGTGTTGTCGTACATAATCCACATCATAAATAAATCAGTGAATAGTGAATAGTGAAAAGTGAATAGTGTTGGAATTGCTATGTTATGGGCTATTGTAATTTACCATAGTTTATGGGTCTGCAGTTCATTCGTTGTTCACTATTAATTTTTAGTTTTTCACTAAGTTCTAAATATATGACCATTAAACAAATAATACTTTCTTTGCTTTTGTTGTTTATTATATTTTTTTCATTGCGAGTGATTTACTCGCTGTTTTCTTATATCTTTAGAAAACGTAGTTTTGCTATGTATGTTCCATCATTTAATAGGCACATTCGCCTTATGAAAGCCCATCTTAAACTTGTTCGCTGAAAAAAACTTATAGACTTATGATGTGGGGACGGTAAGATGATGAGATTCTTTGATAGAGAATTTGGTCTCCAATGTGATGGCTACGAAATTCAATATTTTCCTCATTTGTATGGAAAAATTCTTAATAAACTCTTATGATATCCTAATCTCAAACTTCTCAAAAAAGATTTTCTTCTGGCCGACATTCACGGGTATGATTATATTTATGTCTATCTTCTCCCCGAACAGATGGCTAGCATTGAATCACGAATTTTCAAAACCATGAAATCTGATGCTATCATTATTTCCAATTCTTTCCAGTTTGTAGATCATAAACCTTATGAAATAATCAAGGATGTAAAAGGAAAACCAAGTATATTTTTATACAAGAAATAATTCATGGATCATCTTGCTATCATGAATCCTAAACGAAAGCTTATCCCCAAGATTCTTTCTGGTGAGAAGACGATAGAATCTAGACGATATATGATGAAAGTCGCACCACGAAATAAAATCAAAGCCGATGACACAGTGTATTTTAAGGATGCAGGAAAAGAAGTAACTGCTTCGGCTACGGTTGCTAAAGTTTTGCAATATGAACATTATGATGATAAACAGTTACACGATATTGTCTTCACCTATTGATGACCCTGATGAATAGACTTCCATAGTTCATTGGATGCTGCATATGAACGAGCTAAACCCAAAAAATATTGTATCCTTATTTTCCTCAGAGATCCAAAAAAAATCACGCCCTTTGTGATCGATAAGACGTGATATGGTAGTGCGTGCGCATGGATAAGTGTTCCAGACATCAAGGCAATTATACTGTAATGCGTAAGGGGCGTTCGCGAACGCCCCCTACAAAAAATAAAAAAGGCGATTGATAATCGCCCCTACATTATTTTTTCTTACTACGAAACTTTGATTATCTTTATTTTTTTGTCGAAAGATTTTTCTCGGTTTTTATATACGCCGACACGATATGTTTCTTTGGGTGGTCTGACTCTTTTACTTATAATTGAAACTTCCGGGTAGTAAGGTAGCTTTCCTATTTCTTTGAAAACTCTCTGATAGATATTAAATGAAAAACTTTCTTCTGCAAATGTATTGTTGTCTAGGGCGTTCAGCAAAAAGAGGATGATGGCCAATGTCGTGGAGAAGAGGACAGTTACTATAGATGATATCATAGTGGTGTTTCTCATCGAATATAATAAGAGTATATTTAGCACTGCCAATGTTATCAGTACGATCCAATCTGCAGTCCCCATAATCCTATTGGCTGCCAAATCAAAATCTTGTCTCATCCTTATGAGATCGCTTTTAAACCCTGTTATTGTAGCAAAGATATTGGTATCTTTGTTTTTTATTTTGTCTGTGACGGCTATCATTTCATTAAACTCCTTCCATGTATGTTCTACGGCTGAAAGAAGCTCAACATCGAACGATGCAATTAAATATTTATCAATGGCTTCGTCCATCTCTGCTGCAAGTGTGGGCTCTACAGATCTGATAGTGTTACTAAGTGCTATCAGTTTTCCCGTCTCTTCTGCTATCAATGATTGAAGTCTTGTATAATTTGCAAACGTTGCTGCAATATAAAAACCAAACAATATCGCTAATAGAACCGTTGATACTACCAGTAGATTTGAGATATCCAAAGCAAGAACGCTTTTGGGGATCACTATCGTTAGGGCGCCAAAAAAAATCAGACTTGCAACTGCCTTTACTCGAATCTTTGAAGCCATTCTTAACAACTTTCTCGTAGTGCTCATTCTTTTATCCTATAGAACCTAAAAATTTTATTAATATTATTTCTGCAGTCAGAATCTTAACTCTATTCTTCCTACGTTTCAGTTACCATCCGTCCCAATGTAAGAAAAAACATTTCTTCATTGATTATCTGTCTTTGGTTCTAAGCTTGTTGTTCAGTCGTAATATTTGGGGTATTGTTCATTTAATTTACCTTTGAATATTCTTATTACTTCATCACTCAGTATATCATTTCAATAATTATCTTTTTTGGTTCGATTTTCTCGCATGATGTTAAATAACTCTCCATCTCATGTCTCAAACAGATCTTTTGCTGAAATATCGTTCAACTGATTCTTCACCATCTCACTTGTGACTTCTAAGTTACCTATTCTTTCTTTTTCTATAAGTTTACCATCTTGATTTATTTTGTATCGTACAGCTCACCCGAAGCCCGCACCTTCAATGGCATAATATCATTTGTCATCTTTTCTGAGTTCAATTCCGTCTGTCGCTAGTAGTTTCCACTCCTCATCTGTTTTTAGTTTTATGACTGGTCTTACACCAATAGTTATAGCATCTTTTTCTTGGAATTTATATGGTTTATTAAATATGGCATAAAAAGTGCCTTCTTCGTTTATCTTTCCTCGGGTATTGTCACTTTTTCATTGGGAATTGTAATAGATGTCTTTACCAAATTTCATAAATCACGGTCATTTTTCATCTCCTACATATTCTCAATCTTTGGCTTTGGATATAGTGCCTTTCAATTTTTCAAAAGCATTTTTTACGGGTTCCGGTACGTCTTCGGCGATATCGATTTTTGAACTACCATCATTTGTCTCCGTGATTAATATGCTCGGGTCTACATTTTCAGAATTAGCTAATCCAGCGAGTTCTGGAGACTCTAGATTTTGGTTTGAGACTTCTGCCGCTATTACCATGGTTGTGGTCTAAAAGTATAAAGGTTTATATGTCTGCCAATGCTTTGGCTAAATATTCGTTTGGGTTTTCGTCACCATTGTCTTTCTGTATACGAGCAAGTTTCTGTTTCTGCTTCTCGATGACTTGCTGTGTCTCCTGGATTCTCTTTTGTTTAGTTTTTTCTCTTGCTCACATGATCTGAATATAGAGACCAACTAGTTTATTTGTATTTTCTTCGCTTTCTTCGTATCATTTCACTTCGTCTATCTTGGCTTGAAATTTGGCGATATAATTAGAATTATTGGTCTTTTTTATCATGCCCTGATAAAAGGAAACCATGTATTTGATCTTTTCTTGCCATGCAAGATTTGCGAATATTTGAGTTTCTGTTTTCATACCTAATTATACTCGAAAACGCAAATTTTGTCAAATAAAAAAGGCGATATTGCTCGCCTCTATTTGTTCTTCCGTCTTGCAAGACTTGGTATCTGTCTCACCGCTAATCGCCTAAACAATCTCCGCCATTTCATTTCCCTCTTCAAGACATTGTCCACTAGCTTCTGCATCTCTTGGACTGTTATATCAGGACGAGTAAATTTGCCTTGTTGATAACAAGAACTACAGTACATCTTACTCAATGTACCATCTTTTTCTGATCCGCCTCATTTCTTACCACAGCTTTGCTGGATAGAAACGACGTGAGACTTCTTATCGAAATCTCTGCGTCTTATTCTATCCATCTTCATCGGCATACCACAAGACTGGCATTGCTTGTACCTAACTGTTTTCGAAATCGACAATCACTTCGCTTCCCTCGTGCTTACCGTTTCTCAAATCGTAGGTATAATTCTCGCATCCAAAAAACTGCGTTTTACTGGTTTTTTGGCGGTCGAATTATATTCTTTCTTCATGCCTGCTATATTAGTTATAAAATTTTTTTACTTTTTCTTTGACGGAAAAAATTTTATGAAGTTGAGGAAATAGAGGAAGAGAAAGAAATTCAAATATTGTCGAGGATTGTACTTACCAAGGAAACCAAGTAATCCAAGGAAACCAAGGAATCCCAGCCAAGCTGTCCAATCTGGTGCTCTTTTCATATATGTTGATAAACAGATAAAATCACTATTGATTATAATTTTAGTTGAGTATCTGTGATATGCTTCTCTTTGTAAGAAAATCCTTTTTCAAACTCTTCCAATTCCTTTTCGTCTGTTTCAAATACTTTGTCAGCGTAAAATTTTCCAGAGATACTGCTTAAACTATTTTCTCATAGTTCTAATGCCATAAATGCATCAAAATTTGCTCCGTCGGATGTCTGGATATTGTATTGTTTAGCATCAACAAATCCAAAACGATGATAGTAATTCGGGTCGCCAAAAATAATTATTGCTTTATATCCTAGTTGCCTTGCTTGTTCCATTGAATATTTCATCAATAAACTACCGATTCCTTGTTTCTGATATGTTGGCAGTACTGCCAGTGGTCACATACACAATACTTCAAACTCTTTATTTTCATCATTGATTATTTTGGCTTTTGAATACATGATATAGCCGACAATCTTGTCGTCGTCACATACAACGAAATCTAGTTCTTTTACAAATGCTGGCACATTTCTCATATTATGTACTACGAGATGTTCGTCACATCCTGGTTTATAAAGATCCCAAAATGCCTCTCTTGTAAGTTCTTCTATGGTTCTAAAATCTTTTTTTTCTTCTTGTCTGATAGAAATATTCATTTCGTTTGTGTAAAACATAATATAAAATTTACTGATTATCTTACTTTGAATCCCAATTCCTTCAGCGCTTCAATCGCCTCACCATTCTGCTCGTCCTTGACCATAATATAATCTTTAGAATACGTAGAAACCACCAAAACATTCAATCCCTTGTCGGCGATAGCTCTGGTAATGGTTGCGATAAATCCGACGGTGAGAAAAGGCTTATGTGGTTTGATTTCAAATAGTTTAAACCATTTAGTTTCTGCAGAGAATTCTACAGAGCTTACGTTCTCTTCTTTGGTAACGATAGTAATTTCATCATCATCCTTGCTAATCAGAAAATGATCCCCCAATACTTGCTTATCGGTTTTGAGATAGGCATATCTTCCTGGCTGAACAATTACTTCGCTTAAGCTGATTTCATCTTGTAATTCAGACATCGAGAATGACCAGAAAATAAAATTGTCTTATATGCTGGGTTTTTAGTTTAACTCTTCAAATTTCAGCTCCTTAATTGTTTCTAATTCTATTCAATATTTTTTGTAAACCTTGATGGTATTCATTGATGTCGTTTGGGATACATCGAATCCCAATTTTTTTATTGTTTCTTCTATGTCAATCAGGCTTTTGGCCTCTATCTCAAGATAGGGAGGTATCAACGGCCGGGTGTCGATTTCTATTTCAATATCATCTAGTGTATAACTGATGCGTTTATTTTCTTGATATAATTTTGAAATATATCCTAACTTTTCCAAAATAAGATTGGTTCTTTCGAAATCCTCTACCTCCACTTCTAATTCTTCCGTTCCATCTATTTGATCATTGTTTATTTCTTTGATGGTTAATGTAGTCTTTGTGCCATTATCTCTTAATCTTATCCAAGAATTTTCTTTCTTGGGGTTGAAATCATATACTAATCTTTTCTGAAGTTTTTCTCAAATTCTTTTGGCTCAAAGTTTATCAAGTTTTTTAACAATATCTTCAATATTGATTTCTAGTATCTTTGCCTCAAATTCTGTTTGCATAGTCCAATATTGTAATGTAAAAATTAATTAAAATAATACTTTATACGAAGCAATATTTCATATGATGTACCAAAGTAGAATTTGTTTTTATTACAATCCTATCGTGACTCTTTCTGTCCTGAAACTATACATGCTGACATTACCACTAATGCCATATTTCTGCTTGATGAGGGTAAGTGCTGTTTTAATGTCGTTCACTCCTTTGGTTCCTGGGAGGATGGCTCATGACTTCTTCGTTTCGTTGTTTACCAGAAAGACTCCGTAATCCTTAGTTGGGAGGGCAAGTAACTTATTGACGTCAGTTTCTTGAACATATGATTGGATGATGTCGATTACTATGGTCTTGGTAGTGTGGTCGTGTTTGGCAAGCAAACCGTTGAAAATAAGATCAGTAAGTTCGTTTATGGTTTTGTCGGTTTGAATGGCTCCGTTGGAAGTGAGAAGTTTTCCATTGACGTCAAAAAGCGAAAAGAAAAGGCCTTTTTTCTCCTCAGGTTTGCAATGTTTCATAAGTTCTGCTTTGATTTCATTTAACATGAATAAACGACGAAACGATTAAACGACTAAACGATGTTGAATTTTCGTGTTATAATCCTATATATTCTTACACTTTTTAATATAGCAAAATCACGATGTCTAAGCTTGATTTTAAAATACTCAAACAGAAGTGAAATGCAAGAGTTTGACAGATAGCCCTCAATGGAATCACCTTGACAACGCCGGTTTTTATGCCCGTCGGGACTAAGGCGACCATCAAGGGAATGGTTTTGGATATGCTCAAAGACAAGAAATATATCTGAGATTTGCCCGAGATTCAACTCATCTTGGCGAATACTTTCCATCTTTACTTACGTCCTGGTGACGAGCTGATAAAAGAGGCTTGAGGACTTCATTCTTTTGAAAATCGAGATAAGCTTATCTTGACGGATAGTGGAGGATTCCAAGTGTTTTCTCTATGACTTGGAAAGACTGATGCCAGAGGAACGCCAGAAGACGAACATAAAGTGACTATGAAATTGACGGAAGAGGGCGTGAGGTTTAGTTCGCCCTATGATGGATCTAAACATATGTTTACTCCGGAAGGCGTGGTAGATATCCAATGCAATTTATGATCAGATATTATGATGGTGTTGGATGTATGTTCACCCATGGATGCAGATAAAAAAACCATAGAAAAGCATATGCAGATGACCCACCGTCGAGCTCAGAGAGCATTTGAATATTTCAAACCCAAATATGACCAAACTCGTGGTGTCTTGTTTCCTATCGTGCAATGATGAGTTCATTTAGACCTAAGACAACAGTCAGTAGACTTTCTTAGTCAATACGCTCGAGATGGAATAGCTGTAGGCGGTGTAAGTGTCGGTGAAAGCAAGGAATTGATCCGTGAAGTAGTGACATTTACTGCGTCTAAATTACCTGCGGATAAGCCAAGATACTTGATGGGTGTAGGAACTCCTGAGGATATTACCCATGCCATTGAAGAATGATTCGATATGTTTGATTGTGTATTGCCTACGAGACTAGGGAGGCATGGTGAAGCCTTTTCCGCTGAATGAAATATCAAATTAAACAATGCTAAATATATCAAAGACTTCACACCATTGACTACGGATTGTGGTTGCTATACCTGCAAGAATTTTACTAAGGCCTATCTCCATCATCTCTTACAAGAAAAAGAGATGCTCTGAGGCATCCTTTTATCATTACATAATATTGTCTATCTACATAAGATCGTAGAGGATTGGAAGAAAAAAATGTTATGATAGATTTATTTACACTCGATAAGTTCTTTGTATACTGTTTTCATCGCTTCGACGTCTTTTTTGTGGTTGGTATAAAATGTTGTTACTCTTCCCACAAACCTTCCTGGTAGTATTCCCAAAGCTCCTAATTTGTCTATCACTTCGTGGAGAAGAACCTCTCTATTTATTCATTCTTCATCATCAAATGCTGGATTGGGATTCCAGATATTTTTTTTATTTACAAATACCACATTCTTGGCGTCTAATCACAAAAATGGCAGTCTCTTGATTTTGAATAACTTAAGTTTTCTAGAAACGGCTGCTCTGAATCCGTAGGCAGGCGGTCTAGCGCTAGCTATATGTGCAAATACTTCAGGAGTTATTTCTATTTCTATTCTCTGATCTCCTAGATGATTTTTGTGAGAAAACTGATGATCAACGATAAGTTTATGTTCTCCTTGATCGGGCTCTAGCATAAAATATCATTTTTTTCCGAATCTAATCGCTATAGGTTCCTTGACTGTCATAAGTTTACTCTCTCATTTTTCTACGAGCACAGGAGCGATTTCACTTAATATTTTATAGATTCCTTCATTAAAATTAGGAAAGTTATTTACTGAAACAATGAAGTTGGCGTGCAGCCCCATTCCATTTATTAATGCAGCCGTATGTTCGCAAACTCCTACCTTACCTATTTTGAAACTACTTTTACTTTTTTTCACGTTGTCTGTGTTAAAGTCTCGCGAATTGTTATGTATCTTATTTTTCAATGCAACATTCATTCCATCATGGGTAGATGCAAGAACGTCTATTAACATATTTCTTGCCCAGAGAACAGATCTTCAGCGAAAAGATACCGGCTGACTAACGGTATAATCTTTGTGAGGATCTAATGCGAATTTTTCGTCTTTCCGATGTTCCGGTAGTGTGAAAATATTTGGCTGGCGATCTTCTTTTAATTGTTCTATCTCTTCTTGGTTTGTAACTATTCTGCTTTTCATCTACAGTATACTAAAATTAAATATCATATGATAAATCAGAGGTATTTTTTAATCGTTTATGTTTGTTTTTGTAATTTATTTTTTGAATTATGCCGCTAGATCATCCTCAGTTAAGATTATTCTGGATGACCCATCTATATTTCTAAATTCATTACCAATGATTTCTATTAGTTCTTTTTCGAGTTTTTTACAATATTTATGCCACCTAATATCATTCTCAGAGATTTTTTTCTTCTTCCCTTCAGTGGATTTGGTGATTATCAAATCATTTAATAGATGTACTTTTATGGTGTCTACAAGAAGTCTTCTCTTTATCCTTTCTCTGTGTTTACCTCTTACCAAAGAATTTAACAGCAAGGATTTTTGCATCGTTCATCCGCCGGCAAGGGCCAAGTATTCAAGGTCCATGTCTGTACCTAGTTCCACCTTGTCTAGAGCATCATATTCGGAATCTTCACAGTACCACATATTCTTTATTACCTATAAATAATGGGAGTTGTATATATATTTTGCCCTCAATGTCAACTTTATCTTGATGGGGTAAATTTCTTAATCGAAAAAAGCCCCCTCGTGAGAAGGAACCTTTTTGATAATCTATAATTCTAGAATTATGCTTTCTTGCAACACTTACATCCAAAGTTTGCGATAAGAGTTCGAAGAGCTCCTACAGTAACTAATGAATATACAATCTTTGCGATAAGACTCATAGTTGTGATTGTAGTTTCTACACCAGCAGCATCAACGCTTTTGGTTACTACATCAGGGAAAATTTTTGCAACAAGATTAAGATCTAACCATGCAAATAAACCTCGATTTAAACCTCCTACAACTAAGAGAATTAAAAAAATCCAGTAAAGAACTTTCATTGAAATTTGTTATAATATAAAAGAGATATAACATAGATATGTTAGCAAATTGTGGCTATAATGCAATATGTTTTATATGGACAAGAAATGATAATTTGATTGTCCTTTTTTGACAATGAAAGTGTTTCTATAATTCATTTACTTCTTGATTCAAAAGCTCTACGAGGTCGCCAACGTTTACTATTCATTCTAATCACCTCATAGTGTAGAGGTCAATCCCTAACCTTGTTTGAATTTCATCTCTTAATTCTCGCATAGCTTGGCTGTCAGTAATTATCTCTTTTAGTAGTGTCTCGTCAGATATAGCAACATCTCCGTTTCCTATCATTCTGTATATGTCCTTTTGAAGCGCCTCTTTCAATATTCTTTTGTATCTAACAAATCCTACTCAAAAGAATTTCATAATTGTTATTGTTCCTCCCATTTCTCATGATAATAACTCTTCACCTGATGTGTTTTGTATGGTGTAGCAAAATTTTACCTCTCTAGCTTTTTCTGGATTGAAGTCCAAAATTCTTCCTGTGAGTAAAAGTGTATCTCCAGCTTTTGCTTTTGTAGATGTGGCCTTTGATGTACTTGAAGCAAAAGTGAAGAATCTCCACATTCAATTTGCTATCTTTTCTCCATTGTTTTGGGGATTTTCAACACTAGGGCTCCCTGAGTTGAGATATGGGCTGATCGCTGCAGATCATGTCTGTCCAGCAAATTCTATAAGTATTCCTGTAGCAATCTTTTTCTCTGCATCTTGCCAAGGGAAGTCTTCTGGTATTGCGAAAGTTCATTGAAATTGTGTTCATGTTCTTGCTTTCTCTGCCCCTTCTTCTATCGCTATACCGTCTATGAATCTGAATGGTGGCTTTTGTAATAGATGCTCTTTTTGCAGTTTTGTGGGTATATATTTTTTTTCAAGGATTGTTTCAACAGAAAAGATATTTTCATCATCTTCTATGCTAAGACGAACAATTTCATCTTCATTTATATATAAGCTATTTCCTTTGACGGATAGACTCTGCTTTGGAAATGCAACAGACAAAAACTTAGTAGAAATCACCTTGTCTGTTGGGTCTATATTGTTGTAGAACATAAGTAGTTCTTGTAAATTTATTCATGGAGTTACTGGGAATTCTGTGGCCTTGTTTCAGATGATTTCTTCTCCATTGATAGGTTCTTCCAACTTAATATGTCCTCAGAGAATTTTACTTTTACTTTTACTTTTTACTGAAAAAAGGCCTTTGCCCTTTGGCTCGAAGACATCAATTAGTGCGTTTGATGGTCTGGATATAACAGATGATTTTTCTATTCAAGAATCAGTCAGGTTTTCCGCTATGTGCTTCTCTATATCTACTATTTCTTCGCTATTAGTTTCTAGGGCCAATTCCCAATTTTTTAGTTCTTCGCTATTTATCATCCCCATTAAAAACTTCGTGTTAAGAATAAAAACGAATACTCTTATACATATTAAACATATAAAGTCAAGTCCTCTTGGAGTATAAAAAAATTAGCGTTTTCAGCTAATTTTACTTCAGGGCGTAAGGGGATCGAACCCCTGACAACGGTTCCGAAGACCGCTATGTTAACCACTACACCAACGCCCCTAATTAATTAGGAATTAGGAATTACGAATTACGAATTGAATATATATTTTTATTTGGTTAATAGTTTTATTGTTCATTCTTGTAATTGCTTCACTACTTCTGCTTTGCCGTCTTGTGGGATTTCTGGATTTGTTTGGATAAATTCTAGAAGTTTAGTTTTCATCTCATCCGTGAAATCACGTTTAGTTATTTTCTCAAACTTTTCAACTCCTTCGTACCGATGAGCAAATATTTCTAGTAGTTCATAATCATTACTATTGATCTGATAAGTGATTCCATTCTTGTTTGTCAGTTTATCTACCTTGAGAAAAATGCCATTTTCACTGATTTTTTTAAGCACCATGTCTAGGTTTTCTTGTTGTGCGAGATATCATCCAGTCAGAGGAATTTGGATTTTGATGGAGGTTAACTCTCATTTTTTTCCTTCTCGTTTTCCGTAAATGATCATTAAACCAAAAAGATATCCTAAGATATTTTCCTTATCATTTTCAGGCGCTATTCATTGTATCATCATTCCTTTGGGTGTTTTTTCTATGCTATATTTCGTTCATAGCTTTTTGAGGATTGTATTTTTCTCTTGCTGTTGGGCTTCTCAGAGTCATGGTATGAAGCAGTATTTCTTACCTGTTTCTTCATCGAATCACTGAAATAAACTCAAGGCTTTGTTAATTTCTAATTCTCAATTTCTAATTTCTAAACCTCTTTTTTTTGTATATACTACACTCATATTGTCTCATAGATTTTTTAGGCTGATTATTTTCCATTCTTTTTTGTGGAGAATGATAATTCATTTGTCGAAATCAGAGAAAGTGTATCCTCACGTAGAATAGGTATATTCCTTGGTTTGGGGGATATTTTCGTTGAAAATAGTCAGTAGATGATTTTTGTCGATCTCGATTTTCATTGGATTATTTTTTTTGTAAAATTTTATAAAGAATGATTATTTCCACGAAGTTTACCATCAGTGCCGTTCATCCATAACTAATGAAGGGGAGAGTAAGTCAGGTACTCGGGAGTATCTTTACGTTTACTCAAATATTTACAAATGCCTGGACGAGAATCAATGAAAGAATTCCTATTCCTATTATTTTCTTGTGGTCATCTTTTACGTTGCGGAGATGGGTGAGAAAGTAATATGCTATAAAGAGGTAGAATGATAATAAAATCATATTCCCCAAGAATCCTATCTCTTCGGAAAACGCCGCAAAGATAAAATCACTCTGTGCTTCCGGGATAAATCAAAACTTTTGTAGTCACTTTCCATATCATTTGCCTAGAAGTCATCCACCGCCGATTGCGAGTAATGCTTGTTGGTTTTGCCGTCCTATCTGTCTTGCTTGCGGATCCACATTTGAGCTTATGAAATAGGTAAACCTCTTTTGAATATAAGCGAATCTATCACTCACCATGCCCGCGATACCTCACATTACCAATCCTGCAGCCAATCCTCAAAATAATATTCGCATAATATACTTTATCTTGGCTCCTGCATATCGACACATAATAAGCCCTACGATACCTAGAATCATTACTGTCCCTAGATCGGGGATTAATAAGAAGACGAAGAAGATGAGGGCATTGAGTATAACAAATGAAATGAAGAAATCTTTGGTATTTACTTTATCGCGTTTTCTCATAAGCCATCATCACAGAAAGAGAATATATCCTAATTTAAAAAACTCTGCTGGTTGGATACTTGGAAGGAGCGGAATATCGATCCATCCTCTTGCACCATTATAGGTTGCACTTATACTTGGTACAAATACCAATAGTTGTAATACCATCAAAATAACTGCCATGATTGTTATATTTTTATTGTTTTGAAAAAATTTAATAGGAATCGCATATGCTACGCCCGCTGCTATCAAAGAGAATAGAATATTTTTTACTTGCTTCAAAAAATAGAAATAATTGGATGGATCGCCTATCCTATCCCCATTTGCTATCAATTTCAACGTTGTGGTAAATGATTCATGAATACTTACGCTATACATGGAAAGTATTCCGAATACGGTTAAGATAATTCACGCTATGATGATGGGCATATTAGAACGACGAAACGATAAAAACTAATTTCTAATTTTCAATTTCTAATCTCTACATAGTAAATTAATTCGTTAATTTGGTAGTGTCTCGTGGTCTTCGATCTTTGTTGGTTTTGATAAGGTTGAGTTCTTGGCTGTTTGAACTGATATATTGGCCATCAAAAACACTCGCAATGATGTTATATTTCTTTTTGAGTAAAATATTTGTCCTGGCTATTTGTTTGAAAAAACTATTGTGATTGACGTAAAGATTGAAACATTCTGCGAAGTCTTCGAAAGGATCACTCATTCCATATCCACTACAGAAATCCTTCTTTTTGACGGTAGCCTTTCTGATGGTTTCTTTGTCTCGTGAAAGTTTATAAAATCATATCGAGAGATCGTTGATAGCAAATACTGCTTTGCCAAATTCAGTAAAAATTTTATCTTTTTTGTCAGATGATCACTGGATATATCCCAGGTCAGTAATATGTCCCATTTCATGAGCTGAGAGATCAATAAATTCTTTTCTAGACTGCACAGATCAAATGTTGAAAATGATTGTATTTCGTGTCGCATATCATCTCCTATTACCATTATCTTTATTTATCTCTATATCAGCTATTACTTCTTTTATATCCTTATCTTCCTTACCGTTATCTCCGATAAATTGTACGATTTTGCTGACGGTTTTGGTATACCGGTATTTTTCTGTGTCGGTAAAACTTCCTTTAAAATCTATCTTGTCGCATATGCCTATACTTTCACAGAGGCCATCTAAGTTTGCTTGGGTGTCTGCTGCGAAATGTCCTGTCTGCACTTGTGGAATGACGTCTCCTTCAGAATATGTATCTTCCAGATTTTGATCTATCTGTGGTGTATTTGTCTCCAAATAATCTTTAGTACTTGGTATCAGTTTTTCTCATAAATGAAAAACATTGAATGCTAAGAGCGCATAAAAAATAATTACTAAGATTGCAAATTTGATGATTGTAATAAATTTTCTATTCATGTCATCTCTGTTAATAAATATTTTATTCTGTTTTTATATCGAATTTGGCTAGGTATGGCTCATATTTTTCTGAATGAGTTGGCATCGGTGTGTTTCCTCATAAACATTTTCCACTTTTTTGGTGTCGGTATCCACTTGGCATACTCAGATCGTCTGTAAGTCCTTCTATCACTTTTTCGCTTTTTAATTGTTCTTGCATTTCTTCCCGTCATGGAAGATCAATTCATAATGTCTTTAATATTTCTGATCCGTGATATAGTATCATCTGTTGGTGATCTATCGCACTTGCTAGGTGTATTTTTTTGCCTTGTGTGCTTTCATATTTTCCATATTCCTCCAACATTTACGATTGGTTAATATTGTACCACTTGACGTCATCCAGGATATTCTGCTCATTTGGTCATTTTGCATTGAAGAGGATGACTTGCTTGAGCGGAATCTTGTTGGCATAGCAATACAAAATAAAATTGTATCATCAGATCAATATTTTATTTTTTGTTTGCTTAGCTTTGAAGACATTTTTGCCTATACCACCCGTGATATTTTCCACGAGTAACTCGGCCTGTTTGTTTATACCGTTTTTACACAAATCTTCAAATATTTTTTTGGACTCGTCTTTTCTCGGTGAGAAGATGAAATAAGAGATATCTTGTGGTGATTTCTGTGCTTCATCAACGATATATGTTATTAGTTTATCTATAACGGGTGACATTACTTTGATGCTTTGAGTTTCTTTGTCTGACAACCCCCTCTTTGTTTCTCCCCCTATCAGGGGAGTTGCTTGTATATTAGTGTTCGAGAAAAATATTATTTTACTTTTGAATACGTCGATAAACTCTTTCCAGTCAGTAAACTTCTGTGCTTCACCGTAGGTGAAATAAAATTCACTTCCATTGCCATACATTTTCTTAAATACATTGACGACACCATCAAATACTTTTTGGATATGGTTCATCTGCTTATTTAGAATCTCATAATTTTCTGGTGAAAGTATTTTTTGGAGTCCTTCTTTCTTCTCGAGTAGTTGCTTCCATAAAAGATTGCTCTGATAAAAGTCTCCATGCTCTCGTATGGGATCGTGTTGTATCATATTTGCTTGTGTCTTGATGAAGAGCTTCGTGCTGTCATTGAATAAAACCCCTATGTATACCTGGAAGGTATTTACAAATTCTTGCAATTCAGAGGACTCATTTTTTACTCATGTAATCTGACCATCCACTTCTTGTTGATAGATAAATGATTCCAAAATATTCAACGTATAGTAGAGATCACAGGGACTAGAGAGGTAGAAATTGTAGGTTTTGTACCGTTGTTCAGTGTCAAAGAAGCAGATATCGTAATCTTTATATGCGCCTTCATCGTCTTCCATACTTGCAAATAATCCGTGATGTGTAGTCAAGATGATCGGGTATTTGGTCTGGTTTCTCGTGTCTTTGATATAATAATAGATTTTGTAATCAGATTGATTATTTAGATTTAAAACTCCAAGTCCTCTCTTGAGATGCGAAAGATATTTTATGACAAATAAACATTCTTCCTGACTAAAAATTCCTTTATTCAAAAACTTCTCGAATGCCTCCTGATTGATGGTTTGATCTTCTTTGGTGAATCCTATATTTTTGACTCCCATATCATTTAGTACTGCTTTGGCAATATCGAGCTTTTGGATGTTCTGGAATGCTAAGATGATGTTTTTATTCGACGCTAAAGCCATAAGGAGGTCTTTGATTGTCATATTGCCGATATAATATTTCTTCTGATTTTCTAAAGTATCGGTATCTATTCATTCTGCTCATTTGGACATATTCGTATTACTTGGCATTATCTTTTCTAGTGCTGGAAAACTTACCTTGATTTGTGGTGTGTCTTTGTATTTGCCTAACTGTAGTATCTCTTTCCAAGTACCCTCTGTCTGATTGATAATGTGTGCAAGATTTGGATATTTTTCAATCAATTCATAAAGATATTGAACGAAATAGAGAAATAGTTTATTGCTGTTTTTGGTATCATAGAACGCATCGTGAGATTTTTCTTCGCCATGATCTTCTTCACTGAAGATGGCGTTGAATGTCTTCTCTGATTTAAGATTTTCTATCAAGACATCTAATGCATAACTTGGCGCGTAATGTACTATGGTTTGCGCAAGACTTACGGTGTCGATATGTTTGTGGTAGCTGAGCGTAGGAAAGTATTTGTTCAAAAAATCGAGATCAAACTTGATATTGTGTCAGATAATAATGGTGTTTTCTCAGAAAAATTTTTCTATGTGTGGTAAAATATCTTCCCTTGTCGGCGCTGTTTCCAGGTCACTAATTGAGAGTCCGGTAATAAATCCGACAATGTGTTTGAGCTCATCGGTCTTTTTGTCTGGCTTGATGAGTGACTGATATTCTCCGATGATTTTCCCGGTATGATCAATCTCCATAATCCCTATTTGTATGGGCTCGTCTTTGCTAACATCTAAACCTGTGGTTTCAAAATCGAGACCGATATATCTATATTTGTCGCTTAATAACATAGTTTTGCAGTTGAAAGATTAAATTGACGAATTAACGGATTGCGAATTAACGAATTATAAAATATCAATCATTCGATATTTTAGACGAGCATAAATATTTGGTCTGGGATTACAATTTCAAAACTTCATAATTTCTATATCATACAAAAAACCCCTTCCGAAGAAGGAGTCTCGTGAAAATATATTTATTAGTTTGTTTTTTCTTTTTCTTCTGAAAGTTTCTGAAGTCTCTTGTAACTATTGATTATTGTTTGGTTTATACTCCTTTCTGATAGGCTCAATCCTTTGAGTTTCTTTTTTATGATAGAATTTTCTCTGTCAAGCCTTTTTTCTTCTATTTCTTTCTTATTTTTCTTGAAGAACGTTACGTCATTTTCCAATTTTGATTTTTCTGCCCTTAAATCCGCCAATTTGTCTACATTATCAGAATAACTTATAAGACTGTTAAGTTCATCGATCGCTATTCAGAAAGCTATGTCTTTTTTGCCTTCTTTTTCGTTTTGGTTTATAGCTTTTCCAAGTAAGGTGTTCACGATCTTACGAACCTCTGTTTTGTCCTCCTTTACGTCATCAATATTTACTATTTCATCTTTCTTGTCTTCTATCACTACTGGAGATATTACTACTTCATCTTTTTTTTCTTCTTGCTTATCTACTACTGGTGGCACTGTTGGTGGCACTACTTCATCTTTTTTCTCTTCTTCTTTCTTTGGGGGTGTTACTACTATATCTTCTTTCTTTTCTTCTTTCTTATCCTCTTCTTTACCTCAATTTGGTCTAGCTATATACGGGCTTAACTTTTCTTCCTTTTTTTCTTCTTTCTTTTCCTCTTTAAGTCCAAAATCCTTTTCGCACACTCTATACATCTTTAGAATAAGATCTTTAGAAATTTCTCCGTTGAACTTCAAAACGTCGCTAGTGTTACCTTTGTTGGTCTTGAGATCGGCTTTTGCTATCAATGAAAAAATTAGGGTTGTGTTTGGTCCCATATATCCGTCGATTGGATGTGCTGCTTTGAAGTAGCCAGTTTCTTTGAGGAGGTTGATGATGTCGTTACTCTTATCTTTGTAGCTGATTGTCGCGACACATTTTGCTGCTAGTGCCTGTAAAAGAGCAATATTGTCATTTTTCCATGTATCTTTTGTATTTCTTTTTAGTGCTGCTTCATATTGCGCTCGGATTGCTGGATCTTTTTTGATATCTTCTACGATAAGGGCATTGGTTAATCCACCTGCAGTGATTTCTTTTTCGAGTTTATCTTTAGAATTGGCTTTATGGATATTTACCATAACTTCACCGTAAAGGTTTTTTCCTTCAGCTTTAATGTCCTTAAATACTTTTTCGATATCGTTATTCTCCAAATATGACTTCTCCTTCTCGGAAAGTCCAACATCTTTGTCTAATGTTTCTTGATTTGGCATTGTAGTAAATTATAGAGTAAAAAGTTTTTCTACTCTAATTATATTCAGATTTTTTTTCTTGTCAAATATTCGAACTATGAAAAAAATGTCCCACTGGGGTTATACTTATTGGTCTTTTTGAAAAATTATATTTATCCAGCTGAGCTGGATAGAAACGACGGGAAAGTTCTTTAGGAACTTTCTACGTCTTATTCTATTTTCTATCGAAATCGGCTGGTATTTCTCCTCGTATTTCCGTCTCTCGTTTACGGATAGGAATAGTAAAGTCATGGGTTTTGACCCAAGTAAGGGCCTCTTGGACTTTGGTCAGTAGTTCTTTTGTCTCTTTGGTGTATTTTAGTGTTGTTTTGATCTTTTTTGACCTCATCCAGGCAATGGCTGTCTCTGAGTCGCTAAATATACATTCATATTTCAAAGGCTTCGCCTGTTCCAGGTTTCAGGTTCCAGGTTTCAGGTTCTTGGATTTATTCTTCTTCTCTAGTTTTTCTATATATCTGATGGCATCATAAATTGCGAGAAACTCTCCGAGATTGTTGGTCCCCATTGAGTAAATAGGAGAACGAAACACTTCTTTTCGTGCTTTGAGGTCAACTGCCCTATATTCCATTACTCCTGGATTTCCTGTGCAAGAGGCGTCTACACAGAGCGCATTGGTGGTTATGGGTATTTTTACTTTCATGGTCGATGGTATGAGATAAACACTGTCTTTATACTTTTTTATTAGAAAAAGGCAATGATTATCATAAAAATTCCAACTCACCTCTTTATCTATTTTTAAACTAAATCCACTGCGTTAGGCCTGACGCTCCGCTGGGCCTACTTTTTCGCTTGATCCAAAAAGTAGGCAAAAAGATCAAGACCGACCAATCGCACGAGGTCGGTCATCCCTTGCTAAGATTGTAATCTTTCCAGCCTGTGATAACTCAATATGAATATTTTGCTATGGGTGCTATTGGGATTTTATACAATAGAAAACCCCGCGTGGGCGGGGCTTGTAGTTTTGTTCTTGTTTTGGGTTTTATTTATTTTTTTGTTCTATTACTTCTATCTGTAAAAATGGAACGATACTGTTCTTCTTAAATTCTAGCGTACAATCTATTTTTTCTGCTCATAAATCTATATTCTTGTTGTTTTCTAGTTTCCATTTCTTGTCATCCTTCATGGTTATCTCTATCGGACTTGTTGATTTGTTGGTTGTATCTGTCAGTGTTATCTTAACTGGAGAATTTTTATCTTTGAGATATGCCATTCTGCTTCCGTTGTCTTTGGTGTTTATCTTTACTCCTCTGAGCTTATCTCATTTTGCTGATATTTGCATCTTGTCTAACAATACAAGATTATCCAATCTTCTTCTCATCTCTTCTCTTGCCTTTTCCATTCCTTCAAGTTTTTCTAGAGAAAATTTGTTTCCCTTTTGGTTGATGGCCATATAGTCATAATAATACTTCTTATCTGTGCTTGATCGTAATTTTACTTGGATTACTTTTTTTCCACCATCATTTTTGCTGTATTCGCTATAAATGCTTTTGAACGCTGATTCATAGTTAGGTTCGCTTATTCCTAGGTTTTCTCTGCCATTTCCAGCAAAGAATTTTTTGCAGGATCAGAATAAAACATCATCTGTCTTTATGATTTGAGGTATTTTTCCTGCTCATTCTACTAACTTCGACTCATCTAATTTCTTTGATTTTTCGTCTACAAAAATAGTACACATTTCATGTTTATTGTTGGCAAATGTATATTTGTCCTTGAGGTTAGTGTTTAATAATTCTATAGTGTTCCTTGTCATATTTATGGCCACTTTACCATTATTGTATTTCACTTCTTCACTGCCCATACCCATCATCTTATTTTTATCAGCTTCTTTTAATTTTTTGACGCTGAAATTTTTTGGTTTACTTCAGTCAATCTTGATTTCATAATAATCTTCTTTCTTGGCGTCTATGAGATACGTAGTTTCTATCTTGGTTCCATCGCTATCACATAACTCAAATGCTTTCCCATTTACTTTGACGAAAATATCTTGTTCCAAATATTCTCCACTTGGGTTGGCCAATTTTCGTTTATATAATCCACGTCCATTTGGTCAGATTATTTTCTGCGCTTTGTAGTCTACTTCGTCTTTTACGCCGATACTTGGTAGAGTAAACACATTTTTCATATCTGTAGTGCTCAATCCCTTGAGTGCAGTAAAAATTATTTCCTTTTCTGTTCTGATTCTTTCTAGATAGATTTCTGATGTTTGTCGATTTTTTTCTGTGTCTTCTGGCTGTTGAAAGAATAGTTGTAGTGACGCTGAACCATCAGCTTTTTTCACTATGCTTGGAGTAAGTATTACTCATTTATTCTTTCCATTTTCATCTTCCAAAACCTCATTCATATCTACTTGTTCTTTTGGATTCATGAAGTCTAGTTCTGTTTCTTTACCATCTTTCTTCATGTTTATGTGGATGATTTTATAGTCTTTGTCGTAATATATTGTTCCTTTGTCTTCTCATGATAATAAGACATTTCCTAGTTTATCTTTTTGTTCTCCAAAGAAGATAGTTCTCTTGTATCCTCATTTTCAATCAAACTCAATAGATCCCAAAGAAAATTTTGGTGATTGTACATTGTATTTGTTTTCGTCATTTTCTCTTATTTTTTCTTCTCCTGAAAAGATATCAGAAGCTACTTCTTTGCTTGTATTCTTCTCTGCATTGTCCAATGTTTTTTCTTTATTTTCTATTACCTTGATGCTTGGCACTCCGTCGATGTTTACCGGTGTACTTATATCATATGCTATATTATCTATAACCGTCTCTTTGGCCTTTTTATCAAAGAATGTATATTTTCTTGTGTTTGTAAGTGCATCTACCGTCATGGCAAATGGTATGTTTACCTTTTGTTGTTTTCCATCGTTTTTGTTGAAGGTAATCTCGAAGTTATATTTGCCCTTTTCTCCTATCACTTTCGTTATCTTCCGATTGTTTTGGAAGTCTGTTGCATGTTTTTCATTCAATGTTCCTTCAAATATTCTTTCTATTTTGTTCGCTACAAAATCTTCTTTGATTCCATCAAATTCTTTGTTGGTCATCTCTGTATATTCTTTGTAGACACTTTCTGTCTTTGATGTTGCGGTCTTTTGAATGTTGTTTATTATATTAAGTTCTGGTGTGCCATTATCATTTACTTTGGTCTGCATATAATATACTATTTTGGTTCATGGAAATGTATATGGAACGTCGAATACAAATTCTGTATCCTTGACGATTTTTCCTTCAATCTTTTTCCACTGACTTACTTGACCTACTCCTTGACTATCTGGGATGATGATGTTATTGTTTGCATCTATTCCCAAGGTGAAGCTGTCCACCTTTGCTAGTGTCTTATCTTGTTTGTCGTGAATAAATCCTACTTCGTAATCAAATTCTATATTTGTACCATTAATCTTTTTTACCGTATAATCTGCTTTTCCATTCTTATCTTGATCATTAGATTCTAACTCTTTATTCAATGTTTCTATGGTTTTGTCGTTGTTGAATTCTGGTTTGATGTCCACCTTATCCTTTCCTTCTGTTTCTGCCGTCTGTCCTATTACGTTATACAAAAATAATCACTTTCTTATTCCGCCTGTATTTTCTTTGAGTACAAGGCTCTTTTTGTCGTCTTTTGTTTCAAAGGCGAATTGTAATCAAGTATATCATTGTACGGAAAGCGTATAGGTATTGTCTTTGAAAACAATATTATTTGAAATATCTACCTCTCTACTTATAGGTTTTCCGTTGATAGTAAAATGCTCGAAGAGTTCTTTTTTCAAACTTAAAATCTCAGGAGTTTCCACGTTTGCCAATGGTCCTTCTTTTTGGACTTCTTTCTTTTTCTCTTTTTCTTTCTCGTTTATAATAAGGCTACCATCGATCTTATATTCTTTTCCTGTCCCTGTTTCTTTGATGGTGATTGTGTTTGTTTTCGAATCTATGCTGGTGATTGTTCATGTACCTGTTTCATTGTTTCACTCTACATTGCTTGTTTTATAAAATTTTACCGCTTCTCATGTCTTTGGCGGTTGTTCTTTATTTTCCTTTACATCATCTTCATCTACGACATCTGATTTATCGCTAGGTCACTTTTTATTATCCTTTTTTATTACTTTAACTTTTTTCACAATAATTGGCTGTTTGTCTTCCTGTTCTTTCTCGCCTTTCGTTTTATCTATATCTACTTTTTTCACCTGAAGATTTATATTGATAAATCTATCATCTGGTTTGTCTGCGTTCGTATTACCTATCGTACAACTTTTCCAATCGATAACTAAGGTCAATTTTGGCTCCGGATTTTTTGCTAATTTGCTTAGTGTTTGTATAAATCCTTCAGCTATTCTCGCACCAACGACATAACGATTGCCATCTTGATTGTCTGTTTTCTCTTTGCTTATTTCGTTTATCTTGTCACTAGATTTTAATTGTTTGATGATTTCATTTATCTGCGTTTTGTTTGTATCATCCGTGAATGCCTTTCATACATTTTCCAATTCTATCAGCTTTTCGTCATATATTTTTTTTGCTTCTTGGTTGTCTCTTCGGACTCTCATGTCAGCACCTGCGGAAATAGTTACTGATGCCTCAGTGATTCTTTTTCATCCTTCTAGTTTTGTTATGGTTTCTATTTCTGTCTTAGTATCATTTCCCATCTCGGAAGATGCTGTGGCATAGGTTCCTTTTATCACATTTGGCTTTATTACTTCTGGCTTTTCTGGTTTTGCTGGTTTGAATACATTTTCGTAATATGTTTTCGCTAATGTTTTATAATCAGGCTTATCTATTTTTTTTGTCTGTTCCAAGAGTGATCCAAGAACACAAACTTCATAAACATCCTGATCTTTTGTCAGCTTATCATATTCTGTTCAGAACATATCAGCCAATCCTGGCTTTGTTTTTACAAATCAGTTGATGCTCTCTTTGAGTCATTTTATGTTTTTTATTTCATCAATCGTTGTTTGATTTTCGAAGCCTTTTTTTAATTCATTGAAATTTTCTCACTCCATAAGCTCAGCAAAATCCTTGAGATCTGTTTCAGAGAATAGCTCGTTCTTTTTATCGCTTTTGTTGGCTTCTTCCAATAATTGCTGTAAAACTTCTGCCATTTTGATTTATTACACATAATAAAAATGATTATTTTTTGATAAGTTTCTTTAGACCACTAAGATCTACTCTCGTGTGGGTTTCATAAATTACATTTAAAAATGTATGCAATAGTTGCATAATCTGATCTTCATTTACGAGATTTTTCTCTACCAATACCTTGAGTCCTGCTGCAGCAGCTCGTTTTCCATCAAGTGCCTTGAGCATAGTGAGAAGATAGTCTCTATTGGTTTTCTTGGATGTGGTCATTACAATACGGTAAAATCTAAATGTTCTATAGTACTGTAATTGTATTCCTAAAAAGAAAAAAAGCAAAAAAACCTAGCTTTTCCTTTATATTTACTTCTCTTTTGTCAAAATCTATATATAGTTTGTTTTTGCTCTCGGCTGCTTTTTGATAAATAAAAAAGCCGGAGGGTGAGTCCGGGGTTATTGGTGTGAATTATATAATTACTTATTTAGGGCATATTTCCCTACATTGACTATCATATCAATATTGTCTGAAGATAAGACAATTGACGGATATTTTTGATGTTCTGGTCCATCCTCATCAGGACAGTAATTGTAGAAACGAATTCGTTCTAAGGCTTTTCTCAGCCTTTTTTTTGCCGACTCGCGAGCGGCCATTTTTGGGTGATTTTTGTTATAATATTCATCCAAAAGATCCACCGCATCAATCAGCCTCGCCATATCCTTATCTTTAAACACGACACCACACATATAGTGGTATTGTCCGTTGTCAAACGTCCGTGATACATGTAGATAGGCTGATGGCTTAGGACCGCCAGCAATAATGGTGGAGTTGCAAGATACGAGCATTATAACGATAATTATTAGATTTTTCATCTTTTTGTTTTTTGTTGTGAGTTATTTTTATAACTATTTTGTATCAAATGTCAAGCAAATGTCATACTTTTTACTATCTGTTGACAGTGGTGGTAAAAACTCTATAAAATTTCGAGTAAATAAATATTTTAAACAGAATGTATATGAATAGAAAAATTACCAAATGTTGTGACTGGTATCTGATTCTTAAGAAAAGAATACCCTATTTTGATGGCTGGTTGCTACTTATTCTTCTTATTTTCGTCCTTTCTATGATAGGACCTTGTTCAAAAAGAATAAAGCAGAAACAATTGGCTCCGAACAAACAAACTACGGAGCATTCTTCTTATCCCAAAACTGTACAAAATTTCCAGACGTAAGTCTGCAATCTCTCTATACCTATAGCAGGATATCCGTCCTGCTTTTTTTAATTTTTAATTTTCCAAAAATCGACTTAACATCCTCTAGTAAATATCTATATTGGCAATTCAAATAAAAAAAAATGAATCAAAATATATGAAACTAGAAACAAAAAAAACCGGAATTCTACATATCGGAATCACCCTTATAAGTGTAGCAATACTTGTCGCTTTGGCTGAAGTGGATTTGTTCCTTGGGCTTGTACTTGCTTTCGTCTTCCGAGCCAACTTCTTTGTGATGTCGGCTATTGTCTTTATTGGTTCTTTCATACCCTTTTTCTATGGATTCCGATGGATATACAACGGAATTGTCTCAGGGAAATTTAAAAAATCTTTTAAAAGTATCATGGATTTTCTGTCTGAGAACTTTAAGAAGTATAAAAATTTTACTCCGATTAGGTAATCAGTGAGTATACAATACTGTGATAAGGCAAGTCCTTATCACTTTTTTAAACTTAAAAAAAGCCGCGGCATGTATGCCGGGCTTGTTCGTATAGAGTTATAAACTCTTTTTATTCCATTGGACTGCACCACATAGCAATGCCAATGGCCAAACACATCAATCCTATCGTTAATATCAATGTCGTCTGGAATACTGCGAATAAGATGAATACTACCAACGATACAATACAGAACAATCTTGCAAAATTATTCTTTATTTCCTTTCTTATTGCTTCGTGTTGTTTGGGATTTTGAATGCTTCTCAGCGAGTCATATCCATGTATGATGTCGCCAGGCAGTCTTATGGAATTCATCCATATACATTCCAAAATAAGATTCACAGTATAGCAAAAATTTTGCCACTTTCTTAACATCATTTCCTCTTTCATAAATTTTGTTTTTATTTACCGATTTTCTTAAAATATTTTCTTATTTGTTTACCTCTATATTTATTTTTATGACTCTTGTACTGTTGTTTTCTATGCTTCCCATCTGATAGAATAGCCCATTGGCAAATGGAGGAGTAAATGGTGCCTGATAATAAATATCTCCTGTCACGTTGGTAACTTTTATATATTGTGGAAAATAAATAGTCGCTTTTGTTTCTCGTCGCTTTCTAACTTTTCATTGTCCCTGTTCGTCGTACATTCACGATTTCAAGCCTAAGATCGCCATCTCTCTGTCGGTGATTTGTATTTCATATTTCTTTTCAAACTCCTTGATAAGTGTTGGGTAGTATTCTGGAATTCCAAACTTATAATAGATGTTGATGGTATATTTTCAGTTTTTCAAATCACCAATGTCTATGATATCGCTCTTACTGTCTTTCTGAATCATTCCCTGCTCATCATTGATCTGAATGTGTTTGGTGATAAATCCGTCGATTTTATTGTAGCTCGTGTTGGTGTCCCAGAAATATATATAATTTGGATCAAATACATTGGTCAATTTATGCTTATTGAGAACTGCATTTAGTCCTGTAGAGGCATTTGATAAATATATTGTGATGTATTGTTTATTTGCTATTTCATTAAACCTATTGACGACATTTTTTATAATATTTCATCTCTGATTATCAAAATATTGTTTGATCTCTTTGATGTATAATTCTTTTTTATTTCCGCGTACTTCTTTCCTGATCAAGTCAACTGAGGCATTGAGAAATTGCCGTTCTTGTGCCTTTTCCCTAAAGCTACTAAAAAAGTTTTCTAACAAATCAGATCTGATAAATATCACTCCTTTGATATCTTGATGTAACAGTTTATTGTACAAATCTGGCTGCATAGTTTGTTGAACTTTTGCCATATCAAAAGTTTTGTTGAATATCAATTCATAGAGGTCTTTTAGATTTTTTCCGTCGATATCAGAAAATCCAAATTTATTTCCTGCTATGAATCCTATCTTACGATTTGGGAGAAATGGTGATGTCCATGTCGGTGCGGTGATACGTGTTCTATAGGCAATAAAGTCTGGATAATAAGAGTCTACAATCTCTAGTGTTTTGATATGTCCTTGGTATACTTTGATGAAAGCAAACGATCAAAAAAATCATCCATTTGGTCTCTTTTCATTCGTATTTTGCAAGATCACGAGATAATTAAATGACTTGTTTTTTCCTAAGAGTTCAAAGAAATCTTTTTGATATACTTTCAGATCTGAGAAAAAATTGATAAGTCCTTCATAATTGGAGAATCCTACTTTTTTGAGATATTCCTTATTCTTTTCTACATATTCCCAACAAAAATTTATCTCTTTTTGTTTGGTGATAAAAATATTATCTCCACTGTTATAGCTCTTGATGATAGTATCCAAAGTATTTAGAAAATTCGAAAGGTCTTTGTCAAAAGGATAAAATGAAAACGCTATCTGTTCAAGATTTTCTTTGAATACATCGATTTTATTTTTAGCAAATAGGATGCTATTTATTTTAGCAAAAAATGTAAAAAAAATGAAACATATCACTATCAGGATGACAAATGCTCCGTTCATATATTTTATATGGCTTTTCCGAGTTTTTTTGGTAGTTTGTGTGATTCAAAAATACTTCATATTTTGTCAAAAATCTAAGACTATGAAATGTTTTTATCACATAGGAATTTCATCAATTCCTATTCCGCTTCGCGGGATAAAAACGACGTTACAATCTCTTTTGGAGATTGCCGGCGTCTTATTTTAGCTATTTCTTTTTTTGAAACAAGCAAATGTTCTACCATATGAAAAATCCAAATATTTTTCATTCCGCCTTGCGGGATACAAACGACATAGAAAATCTTTTGGGGATTTTCTTGTCTTATTCTAGTTTTTTCCTTGAAATTGGAAAAGAGATTAGTATATAGTCAACCAGATTTGTTTTTTTTGTATATACAAAATATTCTGCAATAATTCCTATATGAAAGACACGCCAGGGTAGCTCAGTGGTAGAGCAGAGGCCTGAAAAGCCTTGTGTCGGCAGTTCAATTCTGCCTCCTGGCACCATCTATTGTTACGGGCATGTAGCTCAGCTGGTTAGAGCGCGTCTCTGATAAGGACGAGGTCGGAGGTTCGAGTCCTCCCATGCCCACCACTTCATAATAATTAGAAATTACGAATTAGAAATTAGAAATTAATAGAAGCAAATCCTTCAAATTCCTAATTGGTAATTGTAAATTCCTAATTAATTAAGGTCCAATCGATTCAAGTCTAGCCGGGGATTAGCTCAGATGGCTAGAGCGCTTGGTTTGGGACCAAGAGGCCGCGAGTTCGAGTCCCGCATCCCCGAAATTTAAGATTTCGACAAATTGTAGACTTTGGCTAGGTGGATGGCTAAAGCAAAGACCGCAATTCCTGCATTGGCAATTCATCCCCTGAAGGTCTGTGTGACCTTAATATAAGCTGTAAATACAATGATTCCCTCGGGAGTTAATTATGTACAGCCCCATGGTTTCGAAAAGAGTGATAGCATATTCGTTTAGACGAATATTGACTACCATGTCGATCGAAGTCAGTATTTTGTTTAAAATTGCTATTGCAATCCAAAACGAAATTTGTATCTTTTCAGTCCACGCGTTTTTTGTATCCCGAAAATTGGGATAGGGGCGACGTTGTCCCGAATAATCGGAACCAGCGTCTTCACTATATAACCGTGTATATTTATTTTAACTTTTAAATATTTTATTATGGCTACTAAAATTCACGTTAATGTCGGAACGATTGGTCACGTAGATCATGGAAAAACAACATTGACAGCTGCAATGACTTCTGTATTGGCTACAAAAGGATTTGCAAAATCTATGGCTTTCGATGCAATCGATAATGCTCCAGAAGAAAAAGCAAGAGGTATTACTATTAATACCAGACATGTAGAATATGAAAGCGAGACAAGACACTACGCTCATATTGATTGTCCAGGACATGCCGATTACGTTAAAAACATGATTGTTGGTGCCGCTCAGATGGATGGAGCTATTCTTGTAGTAGCTGCTACTGATGGACCAATGCCTCAAACAAGAGAACACGTTCTTCTTGCTCACCAAGTAAATGTTCCTAGAATTGTTGTATTTTTGAATAAATGCGACATGGTTTCAGATCCAGACGAACTTGAACTTGTGGAAGAAGAAATCAGAGATGTACTCAAAAAAAATCATTACGATGCAGATGCTCCTATTATTAGAGGATCAGCTCTCAAAGCTATGGAAAATCCAACTGATGAAGCAGGTGCTGCAAAATGTATCTGGGATCTTGTCAAAGCATTGGATGAATATATTCCAGTACCAGAAAGAGACAACGCTAAACCTTTCCTTATGCCAGTAGAAGATGTCTTCTCTATCAAAGGAAGATGAACTGTTGCTACAGGAAGAATTGAAAGAGGAGTTATCAAGATGAATGAAGAATTTGAAATCATCGGACTTGGAATGGAACCAAAGAAAACAGTTGTAACTGGAATAGAGATGTTCCACAAACAGTTTGACACAGCAGAAGCTGGTATGAATGTTGGATTGCTTCTTAGAGGTATTGAAAAAGACCAAATAGAAAGAGGACAAGTTCTTTGCAAACCAGGAACAGTAAAAGCTCACACTAAATTTGAAGCTGAAGTATATGTATTGAAGAAAGAGGAAGGTGGAAGACATACTCCATTTATGACAGGATACAGACCACAATTCTTTTTGAGAACTACTGATGTAACAGGAACTGCAACATTGAAGGCAGGAGTCGAAATGATTATGCCTGGAGATAATGCAAAGATCGATGTAGAATTGATCTACCCAGTAGCTATGGAAGAAGGATTGAGATTTGCAATCAGAGAAGGTGGAAGAACAGTTTGAGCAGGAGTTGTAACTAAGATCCTATAATTACTATCATATAATTTATTGCTCCGCACCACGAAGAGTTGTGGTGCGGAGAGTTAAATTATACGAAAAAAATGTTTTACTATATATACCCTTATTAGTATGGCTGACAAAACCCCTCAAAAAACTAAATTGAGAATCAAGTTGAAGAGTTATGATATAAAGATGTTGGAATCATCTGTAGGCAAGGTTGTTGGACTCTTGATAAAGTCTGGTGCAACCATCAAATGACCTATTCCATTACCTAAACAAAGAAAATTGTACACGGTTTTGAAATCAAACTTTAAATACAAAGATTCAAGAGAACAATTTGAAAGGATTACGTATTCTAGAATGGTTGATGTCGTGGAAACGGGTTCAAAGACGATGGAGTACCTTCAAAATCTTGCAATACCTGTAGGAGTACTTGTAGATGTTAAAGTATTCTAAGTGTTGAAACGATTAAACGCTGAAACGATCAAGCGATGTTATTTAGTTTATTAGCTTAAAAATATATCATGAATAAAGGTGGACTTATCGTAGCAAAAAAAGAAATGACCAAAATGTGGATCGAAGATAATTTTGTGCCTGTTACCTTGGTACAATTGATTCCACAGGAAATTGTCAGATACAAAACCCAAGAAAAAGATGGATACGTATCGGCAGTAGTTGGCGTAGAAAAAAAGGAACTCAAAAAAGATAAGGGTCAGAAAATTAAATATAGAAAAACGCAAGAATATAAAGTAGATGATTCATTTGTTTCTGCTCATCAAGCTGGTTCTCTCCTTGATCTTGGATTGCTTGAGGGGGTGACGGTAGTTGATGTTACTGGTGCTGCAAAAGGAAAATGATTTCAAGGTATGGTAAAGAAGTTTCATGTAAAGGGTGGATGAGCAACTCATGGACATAAGTTTACAAGATCTGGTTGATCAAAAGGAAACAGAAAACCAAGAAGAACACTTAGAGGACATCCAGGAGCAGGACATATGGGTACTCAACGCGTAACACTCAAAAACATTACTATAGTAGATAAGATTACCAAGGATAATGAAACGTTAGTGGTTCTCAAAGGTTCAATTCCAGGAGCATATAATTCACTCTTAACATTAACAATAAAATAATCTTTTTTTATGTTTATTTACCTCTCTAGAAGATGGCTTATAGTATAGATATATATGACAAAGGTGGTAAGGTTGTTTCTAAGTTTGCTCTTGATGAAGCAGTTTTTTCTGACTCATTAGTAAATAAGGATCTTATTCACGAATATTATTTGTTACAAATGAGTAACGCTCGTCACAATATCGCTTCTGTAAAAGGAAGAGGAGAAGTACAATGATCTGGAAGAAAACTTTATAAGCAAAAAGGGACAGGAGGTGCAAGACCTGGAGACAAAAATTCTCCAGTAAGAAGATGAGGATGAGTTGCTTTTGGACCTAGAGGCGTAGAAAATTATACCAAGAGTATGAATAAAAAATCAAGAAAAATAGCTCTCAATAGTATCATTACTTTGAAAGCAAAAGCCGGTGAACTTATGGGACTCAAAGATTTTACTTTGGGTGCACCAAAGACCAAAGATGCTCAAGAAATACTCAAAAATATCGGAATATTAAATAAAAAAGTTCTTTTCGTTATAGCAGAAAAAGATGAAAATATCCTCAAATCATTCAGAAATCTACCAAAATTAAAGTACCTTTCTGCTGACTATCTTAATCCAGCTGATTTGATGTCCTACCATACTGTTCTCTTTTTGGAATCAGCATTGGCAAATCTCAATAAGAAATAATATTTTTACTACCTTTATATTATCCCTATGACCTTTAAGCAAATACTTCAAGCAAGAGCTAAAAAAAATACTACAGGGAAAATCATTTCCAAGGTTTCTTCATATGGAGTGATTCTTTGTCCTTTAGTTACGGAAAAAACTCACAAACAGCAAGAAGCAACCAACAAATATTCGTTCAAAGTTCATAGTGATGCAAACAAAAATGATGTTAAACAAGCAGTAGAATTTTTGTATAAAGTACATCCTGAAAGTATCAGCATCATCAATGTAGTTCGCAAAGGAAGAAACCAAAGAAAGCTTGTGAGGAAGTCTTATAAAAAAGCAATCGTTACTCTTCCCAAGAAAGAGAAAATAGAATTAGGTTCTTAAATTAGACATAAGTATCAAGTATCAAGACATAAGACATTAATTTTTACCTCTTATAGTATAGTAGAAGATGGCACTCAAGAAATATAAACCATATACCCCATCAAGACGTTATATGATCTGATATGACTTTTCTGACTTAACAAAAAAGAGACCAGAAAAATCTCTTACGATTATGAAGGGTCGCACATGAGGAAGAAACAACTCTGGAAAAGCCGTTACAAGATCTCAGGGTGGATGAGCAAAAAGACTCTATAGGTTGATAGATTTCAAATGATATGATAAACTAAATATCCCTGCAAAAGTAGCAAGTATAGAATATGATCCCTACAGAACATCAAGAATCGTACTACTCAACTTTGCTGATGGAGAAAAGAGATATGTACTTGCATGGAAAACTGCCAAAGTAGGTGATGATGTTATTTGTTGAGATCAGGCTCCTATAGCTCATGGAAATAGAAAACAACTCAAAGATATCCCAGAATGAGTAAATGTATTCAATCTCGAAGTGACACCATTCTCTTCTTGAAAACTTATCAAGACCGCATGATCATCTGCTGGTATAGTTGGTAAAGATGCTCTACTCAAGATTGTATTTATCAAATTACCTTCTGGAGAAGTAAGAAAATTCAATGAAAACTGCCGAGCAACTATCTGATCCATTGGAAATGATCAACATCAACACGTAGTTATCGGAAAGGCAGGAAGACAAAGACGACTTGGAAAAAAACCACATATACTCTGAAAGAATATGAATCCGGTTGACCATCCACATGGAGGATGAGAATGACATTCGCCTATCGGACTCAAGAAATGACAAAAATCATTTGCTGGTAAGAGAGTTACTCCAGGTATCAAGACAAGAAAAAATAGAAAAGCATCGACAAGATTTATTATCTCTAAAAGAACAAAGAATTAAATCCTAGAAAATACCTCTAAAATTTATCATTTAAAATTTAGTTAAACATGGCAAGATCACTAAAAAAATGATTCTATGTGAACGAGAAAATACTTATCAAAGTGAAAAAGATGAACGAAGCTGGAGACAAAAAAGTTATCAAGGTACGAGATAGGGCATGCCACATAGTTCCTGATATGATAGGACTCACCTTTGCTGTTCACAATGGAAAACAATTTGTGAGTGTATATGTGACGGAAGATATGATTGGACATAAGTTAGGAGAGTTTGTTCCTACAAGAACATTTAGAGGACATCCTTTCTAAATTACGAATTACCAATTACGAATTAAAAATATTTATAATTTACAATTTAAAAACTTATCATGGTGACTACGAAAAAAACAGAAGATAACAATCTTACCGCTACGCTGAAATATGCCTTGGTATCTGATAAAAAGATGGCATTGATGGCTCAGATGGTAAAGTGAAAAAAAGTAGAAGATGCACTAACATTTTTGAGTGTATTGCCAAAAAAGGCAGCGAAATTCTTGTTCAAGGTTATTAAATCTGCACAAGCTAACGCTACAACCAATGGTAGTTATGATGTGAAAAAATTATATGTTCATAAAATAGAAATCGGTAGAGGTCCAAAAATTCAGAGAATCAGATTTGTTTCTAGATCTAGAATCAGTCATTATGTGAGATATAGAGCATTTGTAAAAGTCTTTTTACATGTTAAGTAAAAAATTATGTGATCAAAAGCCCATCCAATTGGAATGAGAGTAGGAATAATGAAATCACGACCTGCAGAATGGTTCGCTAAACATAAAAGAACAGGAGCAGATTTTTTCGTCGAAGATATAAAGATGAGAAAGTTCGTAGATGACACTTTCGGTAGAGCTGGTATCTCAAAAGTAGTAATCAGAAAAACCGCTAAAGAGTGAGAAATCATTATTTTTTCTTCCAAAGTAGGTGTATTGATGGGTAAAAATTGAGCTAAAATAAAGGAATTTGAAGAAGCATTGAAAAAGAAATTTGGAAAGGATATGAAAATCATCATCAAAGAAGTTAAGATTCCAGAATTGTCTGCAAAAATCATGGCTGAATTTATAGCTTCACAACTTGAAGCCAGAATGCCATTTAGAAAGGTAGCAAAAAATGTTTTGCAAAAAGTTATGGAAAAATGAGCTTCAGGTATCAAGGTTCAAGTTGGTTGAAGACTTGGATGAGTAGATATCTCTAGAACAGAAAAATTTATCGAAGGAAGAGTATCGCTCCAGACATTTAGATCAGATATTGATTTTTATTATCTTCAAGCAAGGACAAAATATGGAATGCTCGGAGTAAAAGTTTGGATAGAAAAATGAGTTCTCTACAATAAAGCACAAGCTAATACTGCTAAAAAAATAAGTTTATAATCCTACTGATATTATTTTATTTGTTTTGATTTATTGCCAATGTTATTGACGCCAAAAAGATGGAAATATAGAAAACCAATCATTAGATCTCTTAGAGGAAAAAGCTATAGGGGTTCTACTGTTGCTTTCTGACAATATGGCCTTAAAGCCCTTACTAGTTCTTATATCTCCAATAAAGAGATAGAAGCTGCAAGAAAGGTTATCGTAAGAGCCATCAAAAAAACTGGAAAGATGTGGATTAGAATATTTCCTGATGTACCGTTTACCAAGAAGGGTCTTGAAATGCCGATGGGTACAGGAAAGGGAGATGTAGATATCTATACAGCGTCAGTAAGAAAGTGAAGGGTGATGTTTGAACTTATGTGAATCCCAAGAGAGGCAGCAAAAGAAGCACTCATCAAAGCATCCAAAAAATTATCAGTTAAAGCAAAATTTGTAGAAAGAGGAGAAGTAAAATAACTTTAATTAGACATAAGTATCAAGTATCAAGACATAAGACTTTGGAAATTAATTTATTATTTAAATCCGCTTATCAATGAAAGAAAAGATCAGCTTTGTAAAGAGCTTACAAGATAAAACCATCAAAGAGCTTGTCCAGATGAGAAGAACACTCAAACAAGAACTCTATTCTTACAGAATGAAAAATGCTATCAAGGGACTCAAGGAAACTCACAAAATAGGTGATGTTAGAGTCAAGATAGCAAGAGTAAATACTATTTTAACTCTTAAAATTAAAGAAAAAAATGGTGGTAATATGAAATAAGAGTATCAAAGAATTCATCTGAGAAGTTATCAGCGATAAGACAAACAAGTCTCGTACTGTTTTGGTAAAGACGGTTAAAATGCATCCTCTGTACAAGAAGAGATTTATCGTAAGGAAAAAATATTATGCTCATGATGAAAACAATGCTTCTAAGCTTTGAGATATGGTAAAAATCAGAGAATGTAGACCAGTAAGTAAGCTTAAAAAATGGAATTTTATAGAAGTCGTTAAATCATAATTTTATTTGTATTAATGTAAAACATCTCATGTTAAAAAACGAATCAAACGTCGTCATAGCAGATAACACTTGAGCAAAAAAGTGACAGATATTCAGAATCTTGAAATGATCTAATGCAAAAACGGCAGTAGTCGGAGATAGAGTTATGATTGCTATAAAAGAATCTTTGCCTACGAGCGCTATCAAAAAGGGAACTATTTCTCAGGCGTTGATTGTAAGAGTCAAAAAAGAAATTAGTAGAAAAGATGGTACTTATGTAAGATTTGGTGACAACGCTGTCATCCTTATGAGTAAAGACGCGAAAGGAGAAATCAAACCTATAGGAAAAAGGATCTTTGGTCCTGTGGCAAGAGAGCTTAGACAGATGTGATATAAAGCTATTACTAATATGGCTGAGGAAGTAGTATAAACCCAATTACGAATTATCAATTACGAATTACGAATTAAAAAACATATCCATTCAATACATATTTATTCTTATATGCTATTATAATGAAAAAGCTAAGAAGTTGAGATCCTGTAGTTATGATTGCAGGGAAATATAAAGGTAAAATATCTACAATCCAAAAGTTTGTAGGTGATGATCGTATAATCGTAAAATGAATCAACGAAGTTAAAAAAGCCGTAAAAGGAAAATGATTTATCAAAAAAACTATGCCCGTGCATGTATCCAATGTTATGTACTATGCGGAAGAACAAAAAAAGGCTAGTAAAATCAGAATCATAGCCGACAAAAAGTGAAAAAAAGTAAGAGAAGCAACAAAACTCAAGCTTACTCTAAAATAATCTATTTTTATTGTCTTTATTTTTGACTTCATGAATACATTAGAAGTGTTTAATACAAAGGTACTCAAAAACCTCCAAAAACAGCTTGCCATCAAAAATATCAACGCTGTACCAAAGATCGATAAAGTAATCGTTGCTATCGGAATAGGTTCTTTGGCTACGAGAAAATCAATCAAAGATTTTGATGAATTTGAAAAAGCTATAACCAAAATTACTGGCCAAAAGGCTCGTGTTTTGAAGTCAAAAAAAGCTATCTCAAACTTCAAACTTAGAGAATGAATCCCTGTCATGCTTCAAACGACATTGAGAAAACAAAGAGCATATGATTTCCTTGATAGATTTATGAAACTGGTAATGCCGAGATTGAGAGACTTCTCTGGATTTACTGACAAAAACTTTGATGGACAAGGAAACTTCAATCTCTGAATACCCAACTATAATATCTTCCCTGAGCTTTCATTGGATGATATCGTAACTACTATGGGATTACAAATCACTATCGTTACTACTACCAAAAATAATGCACATGCAAAAGCATTACTAGAGGCGCTAGGATTTATCTTTAAATAGACAGTAAAATTTAGAAAATTTATTTATTCATTATATTAGTTATCATGGCAAGAGCTTCATTAAAAGCAAAACAATGAAAAATGTACGAGAAAAGATTTACCGAATGAAAAGTTCTCGAACAGCCCACTAAATATTATAATAGATGCAGACTATGTGGTAGATCAAAATCATATATTAGAGATTTTGGTATTTGCAGAGTATGTTTGAGAAAATATGCCAGAGAAGGAACGATTATGTGACTAAGAAAGGCTAGTTGGTAATCTCAATTATTTAAAACTTATTCACTGATCCAATCCATTTATCATTAATTACACTCATAAATGACTTATATTAACGCTCCTATTCACGATCTTCTTATAAGAATAAAAAACGCATATATGGCGAGAAAGACTTCTGTCGAAGATGTACCTTTTTCCAACTTCAAAGTACAAATTTTGGAGCTGCTTAAGCAATATCAATTTGTTCAAAATTTTGATATCAAAGCAGATGGAATAAAAAAGTATATCAATATAAAGCTCAAAAAGGTAGTCGATCCTGTCGAAGATGTTCCGAATATAAAATTCTTTTCTAAGCCTTCTAGACCATGGTATGTAAGTTACAAAGAAATCACTTTGGTAGCTGGAGGAAAGGGAATAGGAATCATCTCTACTAATCAATGACTCATGCCTGCGCATGTAGCAAAACAAAAGAAGCTCGGAGGAGAACTAATTGCGGAAATTTATTAACGAATTAACGGATTGCGAATTGCGAATTACGGATCAAATATCATTTCATCAATTCAACATTTTAACAATTTATCATCGTTCTTATGTCAAAAATTGGAAAAAAAGTTATAGAGATACCAGCTGGAGTAGAACTACAAATCAATGGTTCTACCGTCAATGTAAAGGGTCCTAAGTGACAGCTCTCACATACATTTGTGCAAGGTGTTACGGTAAAAGTTGAAGGTACTCATGCTACCACTAGTGTGGAAAATGAAGATCAACGAAATCTTCGAGGGCTTTCTAGAACTTTGCTTGCAAATATGATTGAAGGAGTTACTCATGGATATGAAAAGAAACTTTTGGTGATGTGAGTAGGATATGCTGTCAAGATGGAGGGAAAAAAATTCGTCCTCTCGTTAGGATTCTCTCATAAAGTAAACTTTGATATTCCACAAAATGTTGAAGCAAAAGTAGAACAAGACATAAAATGAAATTATATCATTACATTAAATGGTATCGATAAACAATATCTTGGACAATATGCTGCTAAACTCAAGGCACTTAAAAAACCAGAACCATACAAAGGAAAGGGAATTAGATACTTTGACGAATATATTAAACTCAAACCAGGTAAAGCCGCTAAGAAATAATAATTAGACACAAGTATCAAGTATCAAGACACAAGACCTTGGAAAATATAAAACTTTATTATTTATTACTACAGTAATGTTGAAAATCACTAAACGCGTAAAAGAAGCTATGAGAAAGTTTCTTGGAAGAAAGAAAAGAGTTAATGCGAAGATAAAATCAAGTTATCCTGATTTTAGAATTATCGTAGATAAATCAAATAAATATATGAAGGCTCAAGTCGTTGATGCTACCGGTAAAGTGCTTTGTCATATCACTGATAAAGGTATCAAAGGTACCACTAAAACAGATACCGCACAAAAGGCTGGAGTCGCTTTAGCTGCACTTATGAAGAAACAAGGCATCGAAAAGGCAGCGTTTGATAGAAATGGACAACTCTATCATGGAAGAGTAAAAGCATTGGCTGATTGAATTAGAACATGAGGTATCGCCATATAATTACCAATTATAAATTATCAATTACGAATTATAATTTTATTACTTTAACAATTACCGTTCATGAGATCTTGAAACAAAGATAAGGTAAAAAAAGAGTTTGACGAACTCCTTCTCGAAGTAAGAAGAGTAACGAGAGTAACTACTGGAGGAAGAAAACTATCCTTTAGGGCCACTATTTTGGTTTGAAATAAAAAAGGGAAAGTTGGGCTTGGAGTTTCCAAAGGACCAGATGTTCAATCTGCAGTAAGCAAGGCATCTCGTGAAGCATACAAGACAATGTTTGTCGTTCCTATTACAGGAAATCAAACCGTTCCTTATCCTACAACAACAAAATATAAGGCATGTTTAATTAAACTTTTGCCTGCTACAGCTGGTACGGGTTTGAAGGCATGATCATCTGTGAGAGCCGTATTGGAACTTGCAGGATTTGAAAATGTATTATCAAAAATCATAGGATCAAACAATAAACTAAATAATGCTATGGCTACTATCAGAGCTCTATCTGCTTATAAGCACGCTGAACATTTTAATAAGCGCGTTGTTCAAAAAGCAAAACTACATGAAGAAACTGAAGAAAAAATCGAAGATAAAAAAGAAGTAGCATCAGTGGTCAAAGAGATTCAGGATAAACAGGCGGTATGAATAGTACCTGAAGTGGTAATCGAAAAGAAGGTTGTTGTTGTAGATAAGCCGCATCATGACAAACCTACCAAAGAGGTGGATAAGCCTGCTGCAAAGAAAGAAGTTACTAAACCAGCGGCTAAACCAGCTACCAAAAAACCAACTAAAGGATAGAATTTATTTATTATATTATATACATCTACGATGAAAATTCATCAATTACAAAGGAGTAAAGGACTCAAAGATAAGCAAAGAAGATTGGGAAGATGAAACGCTACAGGATCAGGAAACTATTCTGGAAAATGACTTAAAGGACAAAAATCTAGAAGCTGATTTTCTATGAAGCCTTTTTTCGAAGGATGACAGACTTCTATCGTTCAGAGATTGCCTAAGGCAAGAGGGTTTACAAGATATTACAAACTTGTAAAAGATGTTTCGATTATAAATCTTGGAGTGCTTGATGCTGATGTGAGAATCACAGATGCTATGGAGATTACCAAACAACTTCTCAAAGATTTGTGATATATTAAGTCTGCAACTGCTCATGTCAAAATTTTGTGACATGGCGATTATGCTAAACATCTTACATTCAAAGATATTGATACTTTCTCAGCTTCTGCAAAAGCTAAGATGGAGAAACCAGGAACAGTTCATTCAGTTCCAAAGAAAACCCCTACAAAAGCAGTAAAAGATTCCAAATCTAAGGCATGAAAATTGAAATCTAAAACTTCTCCTATAAAAAATGCTAAGCCAGTAGTTAAGAAGGTTGAGGCTCCAGTGATAAAGAAGGAAGTAAAAAAGATAGAAGCTCCAAAGCTTATTCCCACTACGGCGGACAAGCCTACTCCTGTAGCTAAGCCAGTTGCTAAAGTTGCGGCTAAACCAGTCGTAAAAAAAGAAGTAGCTAAACCAGCCGCTAAAGTAGCTAAACCAGCCACTAAAGTAGCTAAACCAGCCGCTAAAGTAGCCGCAAAAAAACCGGTTGCTAAAAAGGCTAAATAATTTTTTAAGTTTCTTATCACTTTTTGATGGAAAAATTCTTAAAAAAGCTCCAAGAAATACGAGAAAATCCTAGTATAAAGAAAAAGATTATTTTTACGCTTGTGATGCTTGCGGTCTATAGACTTTTGGTATTTATTCCTGTACCGTTTGTGGATATTACTGCACTTATGTCTAAAACTATCAGTTCTGGTGATGCTGGTGGAATAGGATACTTTATCATGCTTTTGGGAGGGTCATTGGATCAATTCTCATTAATTGCTGTAGGACTAGCGCCCTTCATCAATGCATCGATTATCATGCAACTTCTTGGTTCTGTGGTTCCAAAACTTGAAGAACTTACTGAACAGGGTGAAGTTGGACAACAAAAAATACAACAATATACAAGATATCTTTCTGTACCATTAGCATTTCTTCAGTCTATCGGAATGGTGTTTTTCATAAACTATCTTCTCGGGGGCAATGTAATTAGTACGGCGCCACTAAGTCTTATTATTACTGCCTTTACTATGACCGTTTGATCTGTTCTACTGATGCGAATTGGAGAGCTGATTACAGAAAAGGGTATCTCCAATGGAGTATCTCTTTTGATTTTTGCTTCAATCGTAGCAGGAATTACACAACAAATTTATGGAAGTGTCGCATGAACAGATAGTATTATCGGAGTTATCTTGTTTATGCTCATTATCGTTCTCTGACTTATACTACTTTCTATCTTTATCCTCAAATCTATCAAAGAAATACCTGTTATTTATGCGAGAAGAGGAAGAGTTGAAGAATCATCTTCATTGCCTATTCCTATGAATCCTGTGGGGATGATACCTATTATCTTCTCTATTGCCTTTGTTTCATTTCCTTACTTATTATCTAAGCTTATTACTCAGTTCCAACCTGCTAATCTTAAACTAGTTGGTATGGCAAACTGGATAGAAGCGAACCTTAATATCTATACTCAACAACCTGGAATACCTGCTATTATACTCTATTTCATTTTGATTATTGTGTTTACTTTCTTCTATACTTTGATTGTATTCTCTCCAGAAAAGATAGCAGATAATATCCAAAAGAGAGGAGGATTTGTGCCAGGAATCAGACCGTGAAAAGAGACAGCGAAATATATCAATTGAATCCTAATGCATCTTTGTTTCCGATGAGGAGCTGGATTGGCATTTATCTGAATCTATAGTTACCTACTTAATTACATACCATTTATCCAAACATTAGTACAATCACTTGGATCACTTCCAGTAGTCGTTACAGGTTCTGGAGTCATCATTATCGTATGAGTAGTACAAGAGATTATGAATAAAATCAAGACAGATATGCTTATGCAAAGATATGATAAAATAGACTTAAATACGGTTTCAAAGAATCTCAATCAATTATAAAACTTAGATTATTACAATATAAAAAAACTGGGCAGAAGCTCAGTTTTTTTGTATGCACCCGGGTGCTAATTTCTTCCACCCGGGTGCTAACTTGTTAACTTTACTTTTTTATCGAAAAAGAAATTTCTTTTATGCTGTCAGTTCAGATTTTTTCTCATAATTGTTCGATAGAGGTTTTCTTTAGTTTCTCTATATATGTACGAGTTTTGGCTAGTTTTAGCCCTTCTTCATAGTTGTCTGCTGAGGATATCTTTCCTTTGCGAAAACCATGTATTAGCGTATCTGTTACTGCTTTCATTGCTTCTTCTATTTCTTCTATATTGGTTCTTATTCTATTAACATACGCATCCTTCCTCATTGTGATATATTCTGCTCTCTTATTTTTTATACTTTCTATGATGCCTTCCCATTCTTCGAGTGCTTTTCCTATTTCATCATAATATCAGTTTATTCTATCCACAACAATGTTTCAGCTCGATATTTTGTCTTTCTGGTTCAACTTATCTATGTAGTCTTGTACTATATTGTCATATAATTTCATAAGTTTATCAAGCTTCTTGCCTTCAGCTTTTGTATTTTTATCATCCAATGCTCCCATTAAAGCAAGATGCTCATCCATAAGTTTTTTAAATCTCTTATCTGTTTCCTCTAGTTTTTGCTTTGAGGGATTTATATTGCCGTTTGTAATATCTATTTCTTGAGACAGATTATAGATTTTTACGTATACATCATTCACTTTACTCAGAGTTTCAGCAAATTCGTCTCAATTCTCTAATGTCTTCCCCAGCATCTTTTTGACCAATTCCATATATTTCGAAGTACCAAATGACTTCTTGATGTTTGACGAAAACTCTTTTAGATCACTCAATCTCATACAATCTTTCTGGATATAAATGTAGTATATAATTTATACTTATTTTCCTGTAAAAGTCAATTATAAAGAGGTTGGTTCGTATATTAAAAAAGTCCTGGGAAGTGTTTCGTTCCCAGGCACTAATAATTGCAATATTATAGATGTTTTCTTATTCCTTCGGGATTTGCAACTCGAAGCTTCTCGGAACATTATCAATTGCCATTGTAATGAGGTTTTCGATGCCTACCATTTTTTCGAACCATTCGAAGGATTTGCGCGGAGATGATAATTTCTTCATCTTCTTGGTATAGCTCTCATAACTCATTTCAGGGTTCTTCGATAATTCTACCATATGCTTTCTGGTGTTGATAATGAACATGAAAGGTGGATCCTTAATTGACTTTTTGTCTTTTTTCCATTTTTCAAACTCATTAAATTGCCCTTTATCCGCCCATATAAGAATTCCATTGAAGGAAAGGCCCTTTGTTGGTTCTTCCATAGAGATCTTATTGCGGCTATCAATCCAACATATAGCAATTGTCATTTGAATTGAATAAATACCACTGGTGGTTCCCTTGATATTAACAGTAAAATGAAAATCTCTTTTCTTTAAACTGTCTGGTAAATAGATCTTGCTCATTTTGGTTTTTTTTATTGGCTTATTTTATAATTATTTTCTTCTATAAGTCAATTATTTCTTATTCTTTTGCTTTTTGTCAAATTTTCTTTGCGTATTTTGGGCTGTTTTTTGGCCTTTTTTGCTGTTTTTGCATATAATTGAATAAGTAATTTATATCGTAAATAGTAAATCAATGAAGTCATATAAGATGAATAACGTGACGATGGTCTGATTGATGGTTTTATGTTTCTGGTTGGTGATCCTCTTTTTGGATGGAGCATTTTCTTATAATCATCTAAGTCCCCAAGAAACAATCCTTCCTGCGTCTACGGTTACCTTGCAAGAGTCGGCAGATATTGTTACTCATACCGTTGCGCCTGTCGGTGATGTGCCTTCGATGATTTCATGAGTGGTCCATCAAAATATGGCAAACTCGCAAATATTCCAGGATCTAAATGTATTAGAATACTTGTATACCAAAAATAAGAATGTTGAATTTCTTCAGCCCCTAGTAGAAAAATTTCTCCAATATTATCAGTTCGATAAAGCCAATCAGTACCTTACACTTTTGGCACAAGAAGAGGGTGATTATTTTAAGTTAAAGGTTGATCCACGTCAGGTAATCTATACTCGTCTTCATGATTCTAGTGTCGATCTTGCCAGCGCTAATTCATTGGATGAGATCTTCAGTTTGATACAGGAGTATAGATCTCGCGATATGCTTACTCAAGATGACGAATTGTTCTATAACGGACTCAAATCTCTGTGGATATATGACTATTCTGGAGCATCAGTATCATTTTCCAAGATTACCAATCCTCGTTATAAAGACTTTAAATCTTCTTATGAGGCCGCGTTATCCAACTTTGTAAAAATAAAAAATCCGCCACTGTATTATAGAGATGGCCTAGTATCACTTACCTTACTCAAAAACTGATACTTTGTCTTTGCCAAAAAACTTGCGCTTCATGCTTTACTCAAAAACAAGGACTATATACTTCCTTATCAAGTACTTGCTTACGCTAATTTTTTGACCCATAATCGAGAGGCCGCTAAAGATTATTTTCTCAAGCTTGCTGATTTTGATACAACCAACTCTTCACTCTATAAATTTCTCATAGGTATTTCGTATTATCGATATGGTGATTATGAACAGTCTATTCTCTATCTCAATCAAGTGACTGATGCTGGACTCCAAATCGATGTCTACAGATATATGCTCTTGGGATATATTCAAAATGAGGATACGACAAATATGATGCGTATCTGGCAGAACCTTCTTGGGCAGCCCGATATCCAGCCGTCTGATTTTTCATTATTTTTTGATCAGATGTTTTATATTCCTTTTCGTGCAGCAAAACCTTTTGCTATGTATTTTGACACTCCACAACTGACCGATTTGTATTTAGGAAAGTGTTCTACTCTTTTCACGGGTAGTCAAGCCGATGTATGTATGTATGGTGACGTATGATTGCAATTGGCAAAACAAAATCTATCTTGAATAGGATCAAAACTTCTTTCTCTGACTACCAAATATCATCAATCTCACCTTTATCATCTGCTCGGTGATTACTATGCTTCTCTCAAACAAAATTCTATGGCAAAAGAAAATTATATCAAGGCATTGAGCATCAGTGATACTGCCACTGAACAGTCAATACTCCAAAACAAAATCAATGGATTAACGAATTAACGAATTGCGGATTAACGAATTATTTTATCTCCTTTGTTATTTATGAAAAAGATAATTGCTCGAACTATGATTATAATAACTATGATCACATCCGTGAGTAATTTTTCTTTTGCTGCTGATTCAGTGCCACCCACCACTGCTGAAATCGAGGTAGCTTATTGTGAAGCCCAATCTTCTATTTGCGGTACTGCTCCCGCAGAGTTTACTGCATTATTGGATTTCACTAGAGAGATGATGAACAGTATGAAAACTATAGGAACAAAGTGAGACTATCTCGGCAAATACGTCAACCCCAATCGATTTAAAGGCAATATATTTGAGCCACCACCACAAAATGTTATAGATAGAGTTGCAAGAAACGTTTCACAAAAAATAAAGTTTGGCTTAGCGAGTACTGCTATTTTTTCTTCACCTGTAAATCGAGCTGGAGTCAAAGATGTCGCTGGATGAACCGTATTATTGGCCAAAAATAAAATATTTCTCAGAGATACTAAGCTAGTTCAAGATATGGAATCTTTGCTTGCTACCAAGAAAACTGAACTTGGATTGTGAGCATGATGGTATGAAACGGTCAGATCAGAAAATCTTGCTATAATGAATAGGATCGTCGATACCTATGTGGAAAAATGAGTTCTTCTTGAATCTTCCCACCTCAATGAAGGTGTGAGATATAATAATGTTACCTCTTTACTTACTAAACTCCTTTCTTCATTAAAAGACTTTTTATATGTCGGCTCAATGGCTAAACTGAATGAAGTTAGTAGGGGGTGAGAAGATGGTATAAAGATTACTTTCAATCCTGATGCCATCAAAACTATTACAGACAACTATGCTTGTGCTTGATATCCTAATTATATTTGCAGTACTGAATCTAAGAAAATTGGTAAGATGGCAACGGTTCTCAAAAAATCTGTTGCTGATGCTAAAGTGGCTGGTAAAACATTTACTGATGCACGAAAAAGACTTTGAAAAATATTTGCTGAAAATCCTGGTGAAGATTTTACCGCTAGAGAAAACGATCTTCTCAGATCTATGTATGGAACTACGCAGGTTAGTCAAGGTACTGGACTTAAGGGTTTATTTATAGATCCCTTCAAAAAAACCTTAAATAGTGCTAAAAAATCATGAGCCGAGGTTGTTGATCAGGTTGCTGATGTGTGAAGAGAGACTGCCAAGTTTCGACAATTTCCCAATAATCCCAAAGAGATGGTAAACTTTAACTGAGCTCCTTCGATTCCTTCATCAACACAAAATACTTTCAACTCTAACAAAGATACCTTTACTGCTCTGATGAATGGATATATCGGTGACGTATTCGCTAGTCAAAAAGCCGATAGTGAACTCGCCAATTTTTCTGAAGTTAAAGACATTACTCCTGCGTTTACTATCTTGGGAAAGCAGATCGCTTCTATAAAAAACGATGTACTTGGTGGTAAAGACAGAGACGGTAGTTTGATAAAGGGTTTATGAGAGGCTTGTGAACTCCAATGTGGGGGATGAGGAAAATGATGTCGACAATAATTATTTATTTTATTCTACTTCTTGATGATTAGTACAAGAAAACAATGGACACGTTTAGTATTTTTATGAGCAATCATCGCTTGTCTATTTTTTTCTTATACTACTGCTGCACCAGCACCTTCAGTCAATGATCTTATCGGTAGTCTATCTGACAAAATAACTTCAGATCCTGGTCAGCTCAAAAACCTTATAGACAATTATTGTGGTGTTGTTCTGGGTTCTTCAGGCTTTGAAAATGATGGCTTCGCTTATAATGCTAGATATTCTACATTCATTTACCTGCTCTGTAGCAATGTCAGTTCTGCTGCCCCATCAAAACTTGTTGCTAGTTCTTTTACGCGCGATTCTTTTGCTGAGTTATGATTTCAAGATATTGTGAGCGATGGAGAATATTCTACTGATCTTTGCGCTCCATGATCTATGAACAATAGTTGTAGTCTTGCCAAAAATATGCCCAAACTTATGAATGATATCATGAATGATTATATCAACATAAAACAATCAGGTCTTTATGGAGATATAGTTAGTTATAAAAGTGAAGAAGATTTAGAAAAAAACGTAATAAACCCTTATTTTTCAGGATATTTTGGTATAGATATTTGTGATACTAAACGTCCCCATCCCAAAACTTGCAGTATGGTGAAATCATATGTGAAGAGCGTAAGAAATATTTTGAGTGAGGTTCGCATCTTTAGTACCACAGGCATTTTACATCTTACTCCAGCTTCAAGCGTCCCTTGTACTCAAGTAAGCAATCCTGACGTTGATATCTTTTACTGTGGGCTCAAGGGCACATGATCATCTATGATGTCTTTTGTAAATCTTGCTTATAATGAGATATTTTATTATCGTCTCTTTATGGGATATTATATGACTATGATTCAAAAATATCCAAACCTTCTTCCTGATTATACTAGTTATGATACCATCTCAAGAAAATTTTCTTCGCAATATATATGGTCAAAAAGCGCATTGTCTTTGAGTCTGAGAATGATGCGTGATACCTATATGGCATTTCCTTTCCATGTAGGATTTTCTATGTATGAAGAAGATTTAGATTGATTTGGAAAAAGTTTGGCTCGTATAGCACCGCCGATATATACTTTATGATTATATAAACTGAGAAATGTTCAAAAACCGGAATAGAACATATGTTGCTCTATGCCTTGTGCTTATCGGAACCTGTTCCTCAGTTTTTGCTGTTGATTTTTCTCAATCACTCAATCATATGAACGAAGGCGTCTCTGATATGTGAAGTCTTTTTGCGGGCAAGCCTGTTGTTGCCAACATCTATTCCAAGGCATTGAAACTTGCAAAAGATAGAGAAGTATCTTCTACTACCTCTTCTTTTGGTCAGCTTAGAAAATATTATAGGGCGTGTATTCGTATCCAGGATTCTGATTTCATCAATGTGCTCTATAATTCAAATTCTTCGTTCAAACAAACTTTTGAACTACTTCTTTCTTCGTGAGCGAAGATGCCTGATTCTACTGGTATCGACAAAAGCTATACTAAGTTTTTTGTCTGTGAAAACATGACAGGTGATTTAGACTCTATAAGCAGCATTAATAGCAAAATAAGTAGATTATATTATGATGGATATAGTAACGCTTATGCTCTCTCTACGCTTAATCAAAATAATTTTTGATCTGATCTCTTTCGAAATGGGACCTTAGATGATAGTTCCTTCGATCTTCTCTACGACATCAATCAGATTGGTAAAATATTATTCGAAAATTTCAAAGATAGTCCAGAAGTTTTATTTTACAGATTGCCTCAAACTACATCATCTTCAACCCAAAATGGTAGTGATCTTTCTTCGTTGTCCGATCAGGGTTCTTATGTGTTGTGAGGTGGATGATGATCTTCTGTTGGCACTGGCGCTACTTGATCTTCTTCTGCATGAGCAACTTCTTCGTCATGATCTGCCGATACCTATATTACTAATATTACTAGCAGTTCATCCGTAGGCCAATGATCTTCTTCTGATACAAACGAAGATTCCTCTCTACCATCTGATGATAAAGACATAAATGCTTTTATCGAAAAAACTAATGGTTCCGTAGTATCTACGCCAGCTACAGATGCTTTAGTATTTTGAAATCAATGTTTGGTCTGAGATACCTCTAGTCCTATTGATGAATGAGGAATCACTACTCCTACAATGACTTCAGCAGCATATGTTTCTGGTATCGTAGCATTTGTCAGTGGTGCTAATTTTAATGATGTTGTCGACACCTATTTACTTACTATATTTAAGAAAAACAATCCTTTGCCGCCATGATGAAGTACCTCAGCTTCTGGATATGGGACTGCGATAGCCAATACTTATGCAGAAAAAATGTTGGGCGATGGTGCTCCATGAAGCTGTGAATATACTTGTAAAGATCTTCCTCTAGGCGAACAGGCACTCTGTCAACTTAAGTGTGCTAAGTCATGTATCCAAACATGTACTGATACCGCCAAGCTTAGCGCGTCTGCTTGTAAAGATTCTACCGTACTGCAAAAAGCTTCTTGTACTAATCAAATACTTACCGAGACGGCTCTTTGTACTTCTGATTGTACTTGTTCTATGGTTTCAGGACCAGGTGGTGCCTGACGAGAAGGAGTAGAGGATATGTTCCGTATCAAATTTTGCAAGGTTCCCGTCCAGAAAACTTCACCTAAGAATTGAGGAAAGGCATTTAGTATCCAGGCAATCTTCCAGGAGATATCTGATGTCTTACAATGACTTAGAGATAGTGGTCAGATGGTAAAATTTACCAAGACAAAAGAATTTCTTGATACCAACATCAAAATAAAGCTTGCTGACAATCTTGCTTTCAAGCTTCAAATAGGTTTCAAATCTGTTTTCTCTCGCAAGAGCACTACAACAACAGTCAAAGAACAACAGCAGGCAAATGCTTATTTGAATCTCGGTATACTTGATATAAATACTACCGCTCCTGAAGCAGACAATTATAATAAATATATTGTGATCTCTGATCCTGTAAAAAATGCTGCTAGTATGCAACCAGCATCTTCATTGGCAGATCTAAATCAAAATATTGAAGACCTTAGCGCTAATGTAAATTCTACTACAAAACTTTCTGATGAGGCTATTGATTCTATGACCAAGACCTATGTCCAATGAGCTAACGTCGTGTTTATACAAAATATGGTTACCTTCCTCAAAGATAACCAACTATTTTTGGATGATTTAAGTAAAGCCTTACTCAATATGAATGAAATGAGTCTAGAGCTTAAGGCTAAGATACAAAGTGCTAAATAATATTTAATTATTAGTCTCTACTCAGAAGCACTTCCTGTTTCTAGCTCCTTTTCTGATTTTTTTACTCAAGAAATTATAATCCCACCATCTTTTGTGAGTTTTTCTGTTATGTCGAAAAGTTTTGGGTCAAGAATCTTTGTTACTTCATCGTAATTATATTTTTCCATTTCGAAGGTCATGGAGAATAAATTATCTTGATTGTAATTTGGCTTTCATCATTTCATTATTAACTCCTTTTGCGCATTTTCTTCTACGGCCAAAATTCCGCCCATTCTTTTTGTTATGAAGACTCTTGTAATTCAATCGTTTCATCTAGAAAAAGCAGAATTACAGGTATTGGCTGTGTATTCTCTAATCAACTTTTTTCATTCATCTAATGATTTCAATCAATCCTTCCCTTTTTCATCTATCGATACAATCATTGCTCAATTTTTGTTTACTTCAATATCCCATCATTTTTTCTCTAATTCTCCTGTTAATTCCTCTTCTTTGCTGACTTCAGCAGCCTCGTAAACTTCAGCACCCATGATAATTTTTTGAAAGAAATAAATACTATGATATTATTATAATTATTTGCTTTAATTTGTCAAATATCCTAGATTTGCCTAAGATAAGAAGGCGCTGGTTAATAACTTCATAATTGCATAAGAAAACGCCACTACAAGAACTCCTATGATGGCATTAGTTATGGCTGATTTTCCTTTGGACATATTCGAAGGGCTAAATACACTGCTTGCATAAAGATATCCTGCATAAATGATCATAAGTACTCCTATTACTATCCCCACCTGAGAAAGAAATTTTACCAGATATACCACATAATCCAAAAGCGTATCTCGCGTCATAATTCCAGATGCTAATTGATCTCCAACGCTATTTTTCATTTCTTTTGCTTTTTGATCATATACATCCCATACACTTCATCAGCTTTTTCCTACAGCATTTACTGCTTTGTCTACTGTACTTTGGCTAGTAGCTTCTGGGATAATTTCAAAATCGTTGGGTGTCTGCGCAAAAGAACTTATCGGTACTATAAGGAGACTAAACGTGATTATAGCTAGGAGAGTTTTCATGGGATAAAATATAGAGGATAAAAATGCTAATAAAAGGCGCAAAGGAACTAAAGGTGCAAAGGAATAATGCTAGTGTATATGTTATCTGGTTATTTACTGCAGCTTCTGGAAACTGGGGCTTGTTTGACTATTGTCTGAAACATATCTTTTACTTTGGCTATTATGCTTCGTAGTCCCATAAGTTTTTCTTCTACAAAATGCTTTTGGGTGTATGCTTTGGTTGTTTGATCTAGAAGCTGATTTGATTTTTGCACCATAAGTATTCTTATATAGCTATTTTCTCTGTTTACTCTGTTTTTGACGACATTTGCACACTTACCAAAAAAACTATTTTTTTGGTTGTATCGTCCAACATTTGTTATATTTCCCTTTTCTTTTTGTAATTTTTCGTAGATATCTTTTATTTCTTCACAAAGCATATTGTATTTATCCGTCAATGAAACGATAGCAATTTTATCGTAATTTGCCATAACCTCTGCCAATTTGTTTTCCGTATGTCCTATCCAATATTCTTTGTATATTTTCTCTATCTCCTTGGCTGGTGGTGTGCCGGAAGCACTGTCTGCTATTTCATTAGCTTTTATTCTTCGTTCGACTGCTGTAGGATCTGGTGATAATCCATATGCAAGTCATGTTACCCCATCTAGTCTTCTCATAGAGACATCGAGAAGATGATCAAAAAGATATGCGCTTTCTGGATAAAATTTTGGTAGATTGTCTTTTTCTGTTTGTGTGCAGGTGAGAAGATCTGGTTTGCTGCAACAGTATGCTTTGAGGTTCATCAATACTTGATTGAGTCCTGATGTGGGCAATGCTTTTTGATAGTTCAATGTCGTATATCTTTGTAATGTTTGATTGAACTCTCCACTCCCCACTAAATTGCAATCATGAGCAAAAACACTGCCTGTGATAGCCATAAGACTTAGAATGATTGTTATTATTGCTTTTCTCATGCCTGTTTGAATACTAATAAACGTCTTAAAATAAATGAATCACCCTCACCCTCTTTAGCAAAGAGGGAACGCTATTCTTACTGAGGACCTCCTTTGCTAAAGGAGGAAACGAAGGAGGATTCTGTTATCTTGATTTGATTTTGAGTGTAAGTGTTACGATGCTCTTGTTTGATTGGTCCTTGACAACAAATTTAGTGTTCTTGGTGACTTTATCAAATATATATTCTCCTACCAATGAGTTTGCGTAGATACCAGGAATATATATTGCTCATGCATTATTGGTATAAAGGATACAATCATTTTTGCTGTTTTTGATACAATAGCCGTTATTAAAATCACCGAATTGTCCATCTGGAAGTTGTAGCTGTTCATAGTTTGGTTTACCATCATTCATCTGAATATCGGTAATAGCTTCTACTGGCAATGCTATCTGGAAGAGTGTGATATTTTTTGTGGTATCTCTAAGTTCTACTACGGGAGTATGTGTATTGAAACTCAAGTAGATAGCCACTTTGTTCTCAAATCATTTATTGATTGCTATCTCGTTTGTCTTTGGATCTATAGTGGCAATTTCAGCTCCTTGATTATCGTACAATCCAATCTTATTTCCTATGGTAAATATTCCTCCTGTGATAATAGTTTGTTTTGGAGAAAGCTCAAATCCACCATAATTATTTTGATCTGATCACTGAATATTATTCCAAATTCCATTTCTTAATCTCTGGAAGATGACCATTCATGAATCTATATCATTGGTGATTTTTGCTATGATGCTTGCTGTCTCTCCTCAACTCTTTTTGACATCTATTACTTCGATGCCTGGTATCTTTATATTCAAGGTAACGGTCTCTTTGGCAATATTATTATTTTGATCGATGGCGATGAAATCAAAACTCTGTTGAGTAATTCATGTGAAGAAAAGTCAGGTAAGATCGATTGTTCCAGTCTGGAATTTATTAATCTTTTTAATTTCTTTTCCGTCCTTTTGGATAATCATTTGTGCGACAACCACATCATCGGTCCATGTTGATTTGAGTGTATAATTGGTATTGATATATCCTTCGTGCGAGACTCCTGTGCTTATCGCCTCATTAGTTGCGTTTCTCCGTAATACTATTTCTCCTACAGGAGCAGTTACATCTCCAAGATTTTGCATACCTGCGACCGTTTGATTTGATCGTGGCGACGTCTTCTTATATAACGTGAATGTTTTTTGTAGACCATTACTTAAGTTTTCTTGAGTGATAGCGAGTGTCGCTATGCTTGTATAAAGCCACTTTCTCGGTAAATCTTTGAGCGTTATATTTATTTTCTCCTGTGTCGGATCAAAATATTCTATTGCTAAGATACTATCTCCAAGTTTAACATTCATGGGCTTTTTGACAAAGTCTTCATCTATAGTGAGCAATCACTTTTTATATTCCGTACCCTCTGGTAGTACTACAATATACTTTGAACCCTCTCCTATTCACAAAAGATTTTCAAATCGAGAATTGCTTGGATCGTCTTTGTTATCGACCTTTTGGCTTACCTTGATAAGATATCCATCTACCTGTTCTCAAAATGTTGCACTATTTTTCCATGATAATTGAAGTGTATCAAATGTTTGTCCATCAGTCATGAAATTTTTTGGTTCCGTATTTTTATCCATAACCTTGATAGTAATATCATTGATTGTCATATATCCGTATGCATCGGTATTGTTGTTGATTTGATCGGTCGATGTGATATATCGATTTCGTGGATGTTCTTCTGCGTAACTATAGAATGTAGTATAATATTTTGCTACGGTATTGCCTCATTTGGAGAGGTGTACTGTTTCTTGCTCTGCATATTTTATGTAGATACTATTGGCATCATACATCATAATATCGGCTAATTTATCATTGTTGAGATCATTGTTTGTTGTATATGTTTTCTCTACGTTTTGTACTTGATCGCTTGAGGTTACTGTATTTATCATGCTCTTTTCTGTTCCGCTATATGACTCCACATACACTCCATTTACATAGGCAGAAATATCTGCGCTATAATTATTTTCTGCTGCTGTATTCGTTGAACAATTAGTACAAGGAGCCGCTTGTGCAACTTGCGTATCGTTGTATGCTAGTAGAGCAGTGTCGATTTTACTCTTGGTTGTTTCTAAATACGTTTTGGATTTATTGTATACGGTCTGTGTCATATTAAGTTTTTCCGCACCGTCATTATTTACTGCATCCAAATATCCTTGAACCATTCTCTTATTGAGATCTAAGTATGTTTTGTTGGGATCTTCTTGTGATCATAGGATATTGTTCGTAGTAGAATCTATAGTTAGTATCGGTGTTTTCAAACTTGCTGATGTTGTTTTTTCATCTACCAACACGACTGGATTGTCTTGAAGTTTTTTGATAAATGTATCATAGTCTTTAATTTCTTTTTGTAGAGCTTGATTTTCTTTGATCTTACTATTTATAATATCTTGTGCTGCCTTCTCTACTTGTTGTATTTGATTCGTTGCTGGTAATATGGTTGATTTATTTTCTACTGTTGCCAAAATTGTTTTGACTCTATCATTCATTGTTTTGTCGGTAATCGTTGCATTTTTGAAATTTACTAATCATTGTTTAAGTTCACTATATGCTGTGGCATAGTCTATCATTCCTGTTTCTTCTTTTGGTACGTACCCATTGAGATAGATGTTTTGATCAAACTCTTCTACCTTATTAAATCCGCTCGTTATCTCATTATTGTTCAATTTATCTGTCGTAAAGTCTACTGCTCTTTGTATAGGAGCTTCGACCTTTTCTGAAACTATGGCATTTGTTGTCTGAGCTATGTTGTTGAAGACATCATATACTCCATCGAAATTAAATTTGAGTGTAGTATAGGCATCAATCTTATAATCAAATCCTTGGAGTGGCGCGTTTTTGAATTTTGTCGTCATATCAAAGAAATCGAATATAGGAACATTTCGCGTTCTTTGGGTCAGTTGTTCGACCTTTGCCTTGACTCCTTTTTCTCCAACAAGACCTATTCATCATTTTACGATACAGAATACTTTTCCGATAAATTTTGCTACGTTGAGTATAGTCGTGATCTCTGGCGCTATTTTAGGGATCTTTGGCGCTGGTGGCAATACTGGCAAATCCATCTTGATGCTTGGAATGAATGATGGTGGTTCTGGTAGTGTTGGTGGTTCAGGGATAACAGGAATGGTTGGTAATGATATGCTCTTGAAGAAATTAATATCTAATCCATAGAGGATATCTCGATCCACATCTACTTCTATCGTTGGTGGTTCAGGAAGATCTGGTAATTGTGGTAGTGGTATCTTGGTCGGTACAAAATTTATCTTTGGTAATATGATATTCATGCCTAGATCCATATGTGACATATCCATATAGATGTTTGGTATCTTGAAGGATGGTATCGGGAAGATTGGTAATTTTGGACAGAGGAATGAAAGACTACAAGAGAATGATCCGTAGTTGTCGTTACTACATTTACTACATTTTTCTGATCGATTGACAGAGAAGTCTATAATTGCTTGTCGTGTTTTTATCGATCCTATAAGTAGAGTAATCGCATCAACATACGATGAAAATCTTGTCGCATTGATATTTAGGAAGTTGGTAATTCCTCCTACAAAGTTTGAAAGTAAGGCGGATAATTCTGTCAAATATCTGTCCGTGATATGTGTTCGCTGATAGAGTTGTGTAGGAAACTGTTTATATTTATTGAGTACATTGATATTTTCTTTGATAGAGCTAATAAGTCCTGCGCTGTTTTCTTTGAAGCTAATAAAGCTATTCATAGATCCCGCTACACCAGCACATTTTTCCAGGTTCTTTACTTTTGCATTTGCTAAGGCAAGCAAAGCAGATCCGCTTCCTATTTCTCATTTTTTTATTTCCTTTGTCGTTTGGAGTGCTGCATGTGCTTGAATTATTTTCCAAGCTGGTAGTGTGGCTACCTTCTTGGCTGTGTTTGCCACATTCAATCAAATATTTTTTACGTCTGATCCCATTTTCTGTGCTGTCGTGTCTTCTTTGAGATTTATAATTTTCTGCATACCACTTATTTCAGAATTTATTTCTTTTCTCACTCTTTCATTAGTTATTGTCTGTAGCTCTGCTGATAGTATATCTATCTCTTTTTGAGCTTCTATTTTACTAGTTGTTCCACAAAGTGCTAACATTTGATTGAGCATATCTGTTCGGTCTTCTATTATCTTGCCATTCTTTTCTATCCGCATGGTGAGATAATTTGTATATTTATTTATATCATCGCTTGTAAGTGATGGTATCTTTATGCTGACATCTTGAGTATCAATATTTACTAATGGCACCTCTTTGAACATTTGTTGAATGGTTTCAAAAGGATTTTGTCCAGCTTTTTGTGAGAGATTATTTAATTGTTGTTTGGAAAGATATTGTGTTATTCAGGTAGAATTTCCTGTCACTCATTTACCCTTTGTGGTTTGTGTATATCATCCAGCTGTATTTTGTTGGTTGATTGCTTTGTAGGTTTCTTGCAGGTTTCCGATCTTATCGAATCCTTGGAATATGCTTGTCACATCAGGAAGATCGAGTTGTATCGTCATCTTGGTCAGATTGTTTTGAATATATTGAATCTGATCTGTCATCCATGTTTGTACTACACATTTTACTAATCCTTTGGTTTTTGCTCCTACTCTTTTGAGCGTTACTTTGTCTCATTTTTCAAGCTGATATCCGTCATAGAGATTTGTATCTCATGCTACACTTGTCACAGTAATCGGTTCTTGATCTATAGCCATAAGTCATCAGAAGTTTCCTTGTGGTATCGCTGCTGAGTAGTTAGGATTGTTTTCTGAAGATCATGCTGCTGCTATTTGAAATGGTGAGTTTGCTGTGCCCACTAAAATCGGTTCGTTGGTATTTGTACTATTTGTGCCTTGTGTATCTTCCGCGTCTGGAGCAAAGGCTATGGTGTTTCCTATCCTTGGAGGATTGTTACAGACTCCTACTTTGGCTGCAGCAACTATCTCTGGAGCTTGTATATCTGGCTGAATTCATCAACTATCCTTTTTGCATTTTGTCATCGCTGGTACTGCAAAGACAATACAGTTTCCTCCCATATCTCTAAATGGTTTTGGCAGTATTCCACCTAGCTTTACTGTTGCGAAACACATGGCTATTCCGAGTCCAAGGGTAAGAGTTGGCGCAATATATAGTCTAAACATTGAATTGTATGATCCTCAAGGTGCTCCAAGAAAAAATCCGTCTGTATCTGCGGGGCCTCATTTTTGTGGAAATCAGAAAAGTCAGAAGAATGGAATTGGAGCACCTGCATTTAATGTCGCAGGAATATCGAGCAATGGCATCCCTTTTCCTAGTGTTTTATTGAGCGTCTTGAATACGGTAGCAAGTGGATTTGGTGCTTTTGGTACACATCAGAAGAGATGATAGTCTCCTGGAGCGAGGAATGCTTGGTTGAACGGCATAGGCACTCCCTGACATGATCACTTCCCTAATTTAAATCACTGACAAAGTCATTGTAGTGCTGTATCTAATTTTTTGGAAACTTTGTTTGTAGCATTATCCAAAAAGTTTGTATTTATATTGAGTGACGCACCTCCTGGCGAAGTAAGTGAGGCAAGAGAAATTGAAGAGAGAAGGTTTTGTGTGCCTCGTGATTCCATACTATCCATACCTGGTATGGCAGAAACCTCTTCTAGACTTTCTATATTTGATAGCTGGTCAAAGACTCAGTTTATAGCAGCTTCCTGTGCTGCTTGTGCTCAACTATTATAATCACTAATATCTTTTTGGATATCATCATACACTTGCTCGTATGCCTTTCTGTTTCATACTTTATCGTTGAAGAAGATCCATCTACTCTTCTGACATGCGTCCATAGTGTTTACTATAATATCTGGGTAGCTGTCTTTTTTCTTCTTGCTATCTACGAGATCTGTATCTTCTATACTAATTGTCGTGGCTGAGGCTTCTGGCTCTTGATATTTTACTGTGTATGAGAAACTTAATTTTTCACCAGAGCTAAGCTGTATATTGTCCATGACCGACTGGTATCCTTCTGGAGCATTTCGATCGATATGTACTCATCAGGTATTGTTTGTAGTGAACACTAATGAATTTATTTTATTCGTATCCTCATTTCTGGCTATTTCTCGTGGCCCCTTGATTTGATCTATATATGTTAACTTATTATTATCTTTTTTGGAAACGATTGTTGTCTTGATTACTACTTCGTCACCTTGTCTCAAAACTCATCCATTTATATCTACATACTCTTTGTATGTGCTTACTGCATCATTAGTCTCGCTGATAGGAAGATACATTACGTCTTTGGGATCAAGTGATTCATAGACAGGAGAAGTAAGAAGTGGGTTTTCGGTAAGATTCAACCATGATGCTCCTGCTGCTATATTTGCATTAGTATCGTTAAGTAAATCCTTATTGTCATCCATTGCTTTGTCAACGGCTGTTTTTTTGATTGCTTTCCTTTCGGCCTTGGTCATCTTCTTGGAGGATCCTGGGGCTTCTGGTTCAGGAACTGGTATAGTCTCTTCCTCAACTCCCTCTACGGGTATTGGTGTACCTTGTCGGTGGACGAGACTGTCATCTTGGATGTATCGGCTGCTATTTATTTTGATACCAAAACGTTTGACGGTTTTATAGTTGTCTTTTTGTCTTGTATATCGCTGACTATCACAAACTCAGGTGATCGAAGAAATATAATTTGCTCCATTGCTACTACTTCATCCATAAAATATCTTGATATCATTTAGACTATCATTGGTCACGATATCTATCTTACCATCCTTATCCATGTCTTCCACAAACATCTGTTTGATGCCTCAGAAGTCATCAGGAGTTGGATTTGGTACTCATGGTTCGGTGTTTACATTGAGACAAACATTTTTTCCATCAACTGGGAATATTCATTTATTATTGAGATAAACTATTCATTTTTTATTCGTAGTGATGATAAAGATATCTTCATATCCATTTCCATCCACATCACCAATATGTATTTCTCTAATCGGTTGCGCAATAATCATGAGTTCTTGGAGATTCTTGTATGGGTCAGTTCCTCAATAATTTTTCAAAAGTTTCACCACTCCGTCGGTGTATACTACGATAAGATCCTTGAGTCCATCATTGTTGAAGTCGATAGGGAGCACTTTGTAGATTGTCTTATTCGGATCGGCATAGATAGTCTGTCCGATCGATCAATCAAAATCAGTATTTGGTATGTCTGGATTTTTTTCTCTTCTCTCCAAAAGTGGATCTCAGAAGTTGATAAGAAATTGTGATCCGTATGGTAAGGTTGCCTCTCCCACTGATTTCCCATTTGCAAAATTTGCAACATTTTTGAAGTCGCTGGTAAATCAGACACCCAACATAGGGTCTGCACTATCTTCGATAGACGTATATCCTTGTTTGCTAAATGCACTTGCGTTGACGTAGATTCCTATTCCTTGCGTATTGGTAGATCATTCACTAAACATCTTTGTCGTACTATAGGTGATAGGATCTTGAAGGCTAATATTTGCCGTGTTTACTGTGATATCATCATCACTCCAGACCATAAGTTTTCCTATGTTTTTTCCATTGAATGTCATGGTATAGGTACTCATATCTGCTAGTGATTCATTGTCTGCTGTGATAGTGAGTGCTGGGTCTATAAATGGTTTTGCGAGATTTAGAACATCAGTTCCATTGATAGTAATTTTTGTCGCCACTGCTTTATTGCCTGTGATTATATCATCTGTTGGTTCTGGGATATAGAGAAGTGTATTTGTCTTTTTCCCAAATGTGTTTGCTACTCAAGTATCTGTTAATTGTTGAATCTTGAAATTGCTTACTGTACCAAGATGTATCTTTGCTATTTCCGGCATATTCACAATAAGCTCCTTATTTTCTATCGTGAGTGTGGACTCTTTAGTACCGATGTTTTGGATCTGACCATGTGGACTAATAATATATTCTATTTGTTTAATCTTTCCTGGATCGATAAGCTGTGTCGTAGTGGTGAGTAATTTTTCTGATTGACTGGTTACCGTATTTACTACTTTATTATTTTCAGAAAAATATCATCGTTGGTTTCCTCGATCCGTTCAGAAGAGATTGAGATACATGACGTTTAATTTTTCTTTTGGTAGAATACTTTCTTGTACGATAAATCTTTCATATCATGGTGATTGGTCGGTAAGTGCTCTACCATCGATATATGCAAACACATATCCTTCACCACCTGGTTTCTTGCTCGTGATAGTGTAGGTATATTCGTTTCCTGTATATATGAATTCTGGCACATTAGTATTTGCTGGTCCGATGATTCAAAGCTTGATTTTGGTTCAGTTTGTAACTTTGTTGTTCCAACTATCTACTACATGAATGGTTCATTTACTTCCTGTGGTAGCGGTAAGATCTAGTCTGCTTTTTTCTAATTTCAATAATACTGTCTTTGCTGGTCCTGGTTTGACAATGACCGGGATGATGATCGGATTTAATCCTGGAATGTTTATGGTGATTGTATCGTTTCCTGCTTTGAAATTTGGATAGAGTGTGATGTCTAATCTACCACTCGTGATAACAAAATTACCTCTCTGACTAAATGCGATTTGCTCTCTTGTCGTACCATTGCTTCTCGTTATGATATTCTTTTTGAGTACTCATGGTTTTAGCAATCACTGCTTGCTGACAATACTTGCTACCGTATCCAATGCATAACCACTTCTATCTTGGACGGTGATTACAAAACTTGGAATGCTTTCTGGTCTGACTTGCACTATTCCATCAGCGTCTTGATATTGAAAATCTGTTTCATCTTTTAATAGATTGAACGTTATTCATGATAATGTATTTTTTGTAGTATTTGTTCTATAAAAAATTCAATCCTTATTGAATATAGTAACGAAACCTTTGACCACTTTGATGACCTTTTGTTTCACCATAGGTGCCACTACCGAGAGATTGGCTCATAATACTGGCATCTGGTCTGGTGTAAGCGTAAGTGTTATATCCTTGTCGCTTGTCAGTCCTGTAGGAGCTTGATATATAAAATCAGAACTCAAGAAGTCAGAAAAGTTTATATTTGTATCAGCATTTGTGCCGTCAGATATTTTTCCATTGCCAGTATTTACGCTAATGGTATATGCTTGTATACTCTGGCCTATCTTGTTTATATTGTCTCTGTCTGTGGCGCGTATGATTACTGGTATTTCTCCACCTTCCATCACACGAACAGGAGAATCCATAGTTATATTTTCAATCGGTCCTGGAAGAATATTTATCACTTGTTGTTTGGTAATGCATGCATTGCTTGTAGAAGGACAGAATTCTATCTTGAGTGCCGTGGATCCTGCTTTTCTTCATGTCAGTATGGCATCGAACACATACGCATCGGTGTTTGGATTATAAAATTCTCTGGCTGATGTGGTACAGATATTATCACTTAATTTCGCTGACCCTCTCATTATCCTGAAACAATTATCTCCCGTCCCTGATATCTTTACATTTACATCTCCTACATTTTGTGCCATATTTACTTTGATGTGTATACTTCCTGTAGTATCTACTGATACAATTGTTTTGTCGACATTTACTATACCATAGGTGTTGTATCATTGTAACTTCTGTTTGATATCACCCTCTGATTGATTGATTACGTCTTCATTGCTTGGAGCATTTCGTTGCGCTCCATATTCTGCTCGTCCACTTCCTACTTTACTTTCTAAACTATTTATTTCGTCCTTGAATGTTCCCAAAAATACTGGTCATTCAGCATTTTTGAAACTTATTTTGATATCAAATGGTTTTTTCAATATCTTCTGTGCTCGACATTTCATTGCCTTGATCCATGGTGAAGACATTGGACTCAAAGTTACTAACGCTGATTGTCCTTTGGTATCTACTCATTCACAGCTATCTACTTCAGCTTGAAGATTTTCTTGTGAGTTTTCTGAATCTGCTGCTGATATCGTAATCTTATTTGATTTGAGTGCGGCTGATTTTTCTTGAGCAGATTGAATCTGTTGAATAAATGCTGGAACGGATTTTGCTGAGATATAATCCTGTCCGTCGGAATTTATAAATCCGATTTCATATCCTGTGATATTGTATGTTGGTGTGATAAATTTACCTTGATAGTTTCCTCTGGTCAGATACATGTTGGTTACTTCACTTGTTTTTTTGTTGATATCGAAACTGCCTTTGATCTCTGCAATATCTTGTGCAACGGTAGTTTGTTGCAATCTCTCTGGCCATGTACTATTTTGATAGTATAATAATTTTGCTACCATATCTAGTTTCTCATCATCCGTGGTTGCATTACTATTTCCATAGATGGCACTTTTCCCATATTGAGGACTGTTTTCTAGAGTGACTAGGTATTGTATCAATTGTCTAACAAAATAACCTGTAGACAAGAGATTATATTTGTGAGCATTTGGATTGGCCAATGGATCTATAGTTCCAAGGAAATTAAACTGAGCTGCTGCTGAACCATAATATCCGAGCATATTTTTCTGTTGAGTCTCCAACAATTTATTATACTCAACCGCTTTGTTGGTTAGATATGTTTTGATAGCTTCTCTAATTTCGCCCGTTCATTTGAGAATGAGTTTGTCGCCACTTTTTGTATATACATTTACTTCATAAAGATTCGGATAGTTTAATCTTACCGTACCTCATCATATTCCCTTGAACGTGATGTTTCTGATGTTGTCAATCGGTCTGTCGGATGTGGTCAGATTCATTCCTTTGCTTACTTCTTTTTTGTTCGCATCAGTAGAGATGGTAAAGGTATCTACGACAGCTTTTGCTGTTTGAATATCTGCAAGGATGCCCGTAGCGCCAAATGCTTTATCGATATCGACAAAAGGTTCTGTGATGATTGGTTTTCCCGTATCGTCATTTCCCCCATTTGGATATGATCTGATGGCAGCTAACTTATTATTTATTCCTGTAACATTGTTTCCTAGTGTATACGCTATACTATCTAATACATCACATATTGCTTTATAGCGAGTTGGACTACATCCACTACCGGATCGCATTACTTGTATGTTTGCTCTTTTTGCTTGGACAGAAGATGTATAGCTACTATTGAATCCTGTAATAGTGTTGTAGATATTTCGTGCATTGGTAAATGTATTTTTTAGTATGATAGTGTCGCGAGTTATACTATTTAGATTTTGCGTGATGTCAGCCTTCCATGTATTGAGAATCTCTACTTTCTGATTTTTCAAATTTTCTGATTGGGTGATAGCATCAAAGGAAGAGAAGACACTATCTATATTTAGTCCACCTACATAATCACTCAATGATTCCAATCCTTCATTTATTTTCTGAATCCTTCATGATATCTCAATTACTTTTGCTGTGGTAAGATTTTTGCTACTTCGTTCTGCTGCCTTACTTGCTATCTGTCAGGTAGTCATACTTAGCAGTTGTCCTGTGGCAAATCCAGCTATCTCTTGCATACCACTGTTGCTTGATGAGATGATATTTCTCAACTGAACAAGATTGGCAATGACTCCTGTAGTGTCATTTATATTTGCTCAACTAAATTCATTGCTTGTCGTGAGGATGCCTGTTTTGACTTGAGCGAGATCCGCTATGACGTTGGTATAGAACCCATATATACTTGAAGGGCTTTTGAATTTGTAGAAATTTGTACTTTCTATTTGATCTCGCGATGGTGATATATTTTTGACTCTAGAATCTAACGTTCTGTAGGTATAGATCTGTCCATCACCTCAGCATGCTCAATCATTCTTATTATAAAGTACTGCTTTTCCTCAATTTGCTGTATGTGTTCTTGTGATCCCGAAGACTGTGAAAAAATTTGTCTGTGCATAGGTCATCGGTGGGTTGTATCTTCGTGATGGGCTTTTTAGATCACCAATAGGATAGGTATTGGTAAACTTCAAATCATTGGCATTTATCGACGGCGTCTGTATTAGTGCTGAAAGACTAGCATTGCTCTGAGTATCTTTACCACCAAATTTTTCCTGGATGAGCGCTGCATACTTTATTACTCCATCACTTCAGTTACTTGCTTCTGGTTCAGCAACATTTATTTTTTTGGATCCTGCGATGTCGTAGATAGGAAGTCTTGCCATATTGTATTGGTAGGTGAGTGTGTTGGTTGTGCTATTGATATTGAGTGGCGAAGCACCTCATCGCATTCTCAATGCAAAGCCCGTTATACCTTCACATCCTCATTGTTCTTCCGTGTCGGCTGGATTACATTTTTTTCCTTTATCTTTTTTACTACCATTGTCTTCGGGTCTTCGTACTCTTTTTTTGAGACAGATATCGAGTGATTCTAAACCGAGGAAGTAGAAAATTTTTGCTGGACATTGTAGTCCTCGAAGTGTCTGTTTGGCGACTTTGTAGGTATCATATAATTCCAACTCCGTTTCACTATTGCTGATATTGTATCCTCTATTTGCTTCGACCTGCGTCGAAAATACTTTATATGATCATCCTATAGACTGTGTAGTATTGTTGAGATTTTGACCAGAAATTGTAGTAAGGTTTTGATAGGTTCATCTATATATGTTTGTGTCTGTGGCTGTTTTCAGTGAATCAACATCCATACCAAAATAATAGTTTCTATAGTAATCATACTTGCTTCGTACGCATATTAGTTTTGGTAATGGAACTCCGATTGTGGGCTTTCTTTGTCCTTTGAAGTCTAGATAACTCACAGGAACCGGTACGGTAAGATAATATTTTTCTTGTTCTATCTTGGTATTGAGTCCATTTTCCAAATAATCATTTATCTGGATGAGGAGTGGTTGCACATTATTATTTAAATCACCCACTACTCGATTATCTTTTTGAGCTATCTTGTCAGTAAGCGAACTGTAGTCGGTAAAGAGTTCTCATTCCGTAGTCTTGTATCGTCTGGCGATTCCGGCAATATTATTTTTTATCTTGGATAAGAATTGTGAGCTTATCAATCCATCATATCCTTTGAGCATTTCCTGTGTAGCTTTTTGGAGTGTCATCGTGGGCATACTGGAACTAATTTGCTGTGATAAGTTTGCTGCTTCACTACTTCTCGATGCTATATCTTTGGCGTATGCTTTGAGATCTGGATCTGTTGTATTTTTTAAATCGTTTTGTAAATCATCTCCTATACCAATCGCGCTATCGTTGTGTTCGTCTTTTAATATATTGAGTAAAAGATTATTGAATCTATGATAGCCTATGTCTTCTGCAAATACCATGCTATTTACATAATACTTGGTATTTTCTGGGATAAAATATTTTTTCAATCCGATAAAATCTTCGTACCAAATTGCTTTGTCGATAAACTTTGTCGGATTATCATTGTATGATTTTACCTTATCGAAAAATGCATTGTATTCTGTAGCCGCGTTAAATTTTATGAGTCCATGCCAAATCTCTGCTTGTCCATTGGGATTATTGTTGTAGATGAAAAATTTCTTGTTGGCATCATAAATAAACTGCTGCTTTTCAAAATCTACATATGGGTAAATACTTGGATACACAAATCCATTGTTTTCTACTACGGGTAGTGGTACATCACCGATGAGTATGGTACCTACGAGTTTTGAACTCTGATCCTTGATTCATTCAAAGTACATATTTTCCAATATCTTTGCTATCTCATGTGCTTTGAGTGCTGTGGTGTCTATAGGGAAAACTACCGCTTTACTGTTGGCGATTTTTTTCTGAATATAGGTGGTTGTATATCGAATAAGATTTGCTTTGATGTCTGGGTAGATGTTTTTATCTACGAAAACCGCCACAAGGTTGGTTGTGCTCTGGTTTTCTGCTGCATATACCTTTTTTCGGTTAACAAAAAAACTATTTTGTAAAAGATAGGATAATCCGTAAAAAATAATGAGTATTCGTACGATTAATTTTTTGGTTCAATTCATAAGGTGAGAAGCCCAATATTAAATCCTTTTTTATTACAAAAATATGTGACACATCAGTATACTAAAATGAGAATGAAAATAAATGAAAAATCGCTCTTTTTGCTATTTCCAAATTGGGTTTTTGTGATACAATAATACTGGTTTTTTGCTTGTTGCGAAAATAAAAAACTTCTCGATGCGTTTGCATCGAGAAGTATGATAATAATCGTTTGTGGTGACTACTGTATCAGAGCACTATTGATTATTGCGATAGCAATATTCCGTAGCTTTTCTGCTTCTTCTTGGGTCGCCTTTCTGTACTTTAGAGAATTGTCAAATCCTTGTATTATTGATCCGTTTAAAGAATCAGTGACATAATATTCTCCGTTATAGTACAATATCCACCCTTTCATGAAGTCAGTATACTGCGGTATGTAGGATATCCAGAATGCTTCCCATCTCTTGCTTTCTGACACTGATTTGTCTTTTTCTCCTAAAGAAAAGGATACTGTTTCTCCTCCACCCACAAAGCCAAAAAATTCTTTTTTCTTTTCGGTGATTCCGTACTTTGTTCCATTTACCAGCACAGAAATTTTTTCTTTGCTTTTGATTGCTTTGTAAACACTTTTCTTGTTTTCCAGGACTTTATTTTTCAGACTGTAATCCTGTGAGTTGGCTTGACCAAAAAGAAAGAATAAAACCGATAATAATAAAGCTAGTTTTTTCATGACATATTTGTTTTAGTGAATCTATTTTGTATCTATTTTATCATAAAAGTCAACAACATCTCTGTTGTTAAAAATCTTCAGGAAAATTCTCTAAGTTTTGGCTTATTGACCAATAACTATCACACCATCATCGGGTTCTAGCTTGAGGATCTTATATTTGATTTGCTTTTTCTGAAGATATCCGTATAATGAAGACAACTTGTTATGATATTTGATCACATCATCTATGACAATAACCGTGTGTGGTGAACTCATTTTCTCTATAATTTCCATATAGTCGCCATATTGGTTCTTCTGTCCATCGATAAAAATAAAATCTGCCTGTTGTTGCGTCAATTTTTTGATAGGGACATAGCGGATATCGAATGGATACCAGATGATATTATAACAATGTGCTTCCTTGATATTTTGTAGGCCTTCTTGGTATGCAGGATATGAAATTTCAAATGAAGTCAGCTTTCCTCACCATGTATTTATTATTCATCCCATATATATACTGCTATATCCCACTGCACCTCAAATTTCCAAACATATTTTTGGTTTATACTTTCTCAACAGTTTTCACAAAAACTTTTCCGTAGCCAAACTTATGATAGGAATTTTCCTTTCTTCACATGTCTTTCTCAACTTTTTTAACACCTCCATATCAACAATTTATTGCTAAAAATCACTAAACAATTTTATTATTTATATTATACATTATTATGAACGAAACACAATTGCCTTTGACACAGATGCCAAAGACACAGCCAAAAATGCCTTCGGCACAAGCACCAAAAATGCCAACACCAATTCCACAAAAACCAATACAATCATCACCGCAAAAACCATTACCATCAGCACCTATGCAATGAAATCTCTCTATTGATTTCAGTAAAAAAAACAATTCCAAAACTCCGTATAGAGGCAAAAAGCCTCTTCATCCTCAATGACCGAAAATGACTTCTGAAGTATTTCTTCGTCATAGAGACGCGACTCCATTGGCCGCTATAGATGATCCACGTAAGCTTATCAAAAAAGGAGAAACTCCTGTCAGAATCTGAAGTTTATTGTGATTGCAACAAGTTGGACAATGTATGTTTATCGAATATCAAAATGATCTTCTCATTGTCGATGCAGGAATGGAATTTGCTGCTACCGAACAATTATGAGCAGATTATATTATCCCTGATATCGCATATCTCAAAAAAAATAAACATAAGATAAGATGAATCCTGCTTACTCATGGACATTTGGATCATATTTGAGCATTGAGACATGTCTTGCCTGAATTGGACTTTCCTATGATTTATACTACGCCACTTACGTTGTGACTTGTTAAAAAAACTTTTGACGATCCCAAGGAAGCAGCTAAAATCAAATATAAACTTGTAGATCCTGAAGTTGATATTTTGAAACTCTGATGTTTTACCATAGAGTTTGTTTTGGTAAACCACAATATCCCTGAAACTATGGCATTATCTATCCATACACCAAAAGGATTGGTATTTAACTCTTCGGATTTCAAAATTGATTACACTCCATCTATAGATAAGCCTTGTGACTTGGCTAGAATTGGTAGAATCGGCATAGAAGGCGTAAAACTCTATATAGGAGACAGTCTAGGAACCAAAAAACAATGACGAGGCCTCTCAGAAAAAGTCATCGGTAAAACGCTTGATGATATTATCAAAGGAATAGAGGGAAGAATATTTGTCGCTACCTTTGCTTCCAATGTATGAAGGGTGATCCAGATTATCAATAGTGCTATCAGATATAATAGAGCAGTTTTCCTCTCAGGAAGATCTATGATCAACCTCGTCGAAATCTGTCAACAATTGTGATATATCAATGTGCCTAAACAATATATCCGCAAACTCGATAATGAAGTAAATACTATGCCGGACAATAGGGTACTTGTTCTCTCAACATGAGCGCAAGGAGAAGAATTTGCAGCATTGACGAGGATGGCGAGAAATGAACACAACATTATCAAAATAAAGAAATGAGATACTATTTTGATGTCGAGTAGCGCCATCCCTGGTAACGAAAGTGCCATGAAAAAAATGTTCGATGAGCTCGTTATCAAAGATATCAACCTTATTACCAACAAAGAAATGGATGTCCATGTTTCATGACATGGAGGTATTGAAGATCACAAACTCTTCCTCAATCTTATCAAACCAGAATTCTTCTTGCCGTACTTTATGCCCGCAGAAGAAAGATATGACCACAAAAAAATCGCTGTCGATATGGGAATGCCAGATGATAGAATCCTTATGCCAAACCTCAATGGTCATATTATAGAGATGTATGATGATGTTGTTTTGATTAGTGATCAACAAATCAAGTTAGATACCGTCATGATTGATGGTAAAGGACAATGACACCTCTCTGGCGAGTATGTCGTCAAGGCTCGTCATATTATGGCTCAAAATGGAGTCATCTCCTTGATTTTCAAAATAGACACCAAGAGCAATGAGCTCGTAGGAAATATTCAGATTGAATCTAGGGGGTTTGTTTATTCGAGTGAAGTAAAAACTATCCATACTCAGATTGTCGAATTTGCTAGAGCAAAGTATAATGAAAATCAAAAGAGACGCATGGATATCAAAGATAATCTCAAACAAATGAAAGAGGACCTTAGCGACTTCGTCAATAAGATTATCGGTAGAGTACCTATGCTTTTGCCTATGTATGTTTACATCAATAGAGAGGCTCAAAATGGCCATGGTGATGTTACTTTGGATGAAGCAGTAGTTGGTATGACTTTGGATGAACAAGGATATGATGACTAAACGTCATTTCGAACGAAGTGAGAAATCCTAGTATAAGGGCGTAGATTTCTCCTCATTACATTCGTCGAAATGACTATACACAGAAGCTCTGACATCGTTCGGGGCTTTTTGTTGAATTAGTTTAATTTATCTGTATAAACGACTTATTAATTATATCTCAAAGACTTTAACTTCTTATCATATCTCATGGGAAACAATTATAACCATACGCTGACCTGGTCAACGACGAGGATTACCGTTTTAGAATATTGCAATAAAAAGTACTATTTCAACTATTACCCTCATGCTCTCAGAAATCTCAATGAAGAAATTTGGCTAACTGCGCTACTTCTTAAAAATCTCAAAAGCATGGATATGCGAGTTGGAGAAAAGACTCATCACCTGCTTTCTGATTATCTCAGAGCTCTGAAAAAGTGAGATCAAGACGAAGTAGCTATTCAAGGTTTCAAGGATCGTGTAGTCGATGAGATGAGAAAAGAATTCGAAGTTTCCAAAAATAGAGATTATACTTCGTACGATAGAGACAACAAGTTTTGACTTTCCGAACATTATTACGGTGAGGATGTTGATGACAAACTTGAAGACGTTATCAAAAAAGTTCTCCATAACTTAGATGTTTTCTTGGAAAGTGACTGGAATCAAAAGGTCCAACATTACTTCAAAACAGCGAAAACTGTCTATGTAGAGAATCCAAGAGAAAAAGATTTTGAAGGAATGAAGTTGAACTTGTACACTATTCCCGAACTTAGGGCAGTAAACGTGATGGCAGCTCCAGATTTTGGGGTAGTCTTTTCAGATGATAAATATCTTATCCTAGACCGAAAAACTGGACAAGAAAAAATGGATACGGACACCATTTCCGAACAGCTCAAGATTTATGCATTGAAACTTCTCTTGAAGTCTAATCTCGATATCGAAAAGACCGATATAGAAACCTATGAAATTTATCTTCCAAGCTTACATCAATTTGGTGGCAAAATAGAAAAAGCTGACATCGACGGTATCCTCAAGAAACTCAAAGAGGATGTGGAATTCCAGAAACAATTTCTCGTAGATGGTGATATCATCAGAAATCAACCACTATCCACAGATAATTTTCCAAGAGTAAAAAGTGCAAAAAAATGTGCGGGTTGCACATTTAGAAAAGTCTGTGAAGACTTAAAGAATTTCGAGTAACATGAAAACGTCATTTCGAGGCATAGCCGAGAAATCCCTGTAAAATAGCGTAGATTTCTCCTCGTTCCACTCGTCGAAATGACTCTTTTAGTCTTGTATGAAATGCGGGAAGACTATTATCTTATCATTACTTATGTTGTAAGATTTGTGCGTAATATCTATCATAAAAGGGGATGGAACTAAGTAAGTATCTATCCTTTTTTTCATTTGTCTTTTTATCAGTCGAAGCGAAAAATATTTTCCTATGATGGCGAGTTTTTTGATGAGGCAAATTGTCTTGTATGACGACAAAAAATTCTTTAGCGTAAATGGGCTTTTGATCTGGTGTTCACTCGTCAATTTACTAGGGAATGGATAAAAATATCCTAAGTCATGAAACATCATTCGTTTCTTTGCTGTGCTCTTTCTGCTTGCTCGTAATGATGCTCGACCTAGATATCTTGTGACACTGTGATATCGAATAAGATCTGGGTTTATCTTTTTTATCTTTCTTCTGAGTTTGATCACTTCTCGAAAATTTCCTAGTCATGTGACGAAACCTAGATATTTTATTAACTTTCAAATAGGTCATCATGATACTGTTCAACCACATAATTCCACTTCATATCCATGTTGTTCCAAGAGTTCTTTCGCATCATTGATGTAAGTTTCTATTCCACCAATTCTATTGATAAAATCTGAAACCATGATTATTTTTTTGACCCCTTTCCCTGCGTGACTGTGGAAACGAACGATTCGACTTTCTTTAATATAATTTTGAATGTTGAATGTTGAATTTTGGATGTCGGAAACCTTTTTATTTAATAAACTTTTTACTAGGTTGTGGAGCTTTTGAGCTGTGGTGGATCAGGGTTGGTGGGTGAGGTCTAATTCGTTGCTTATGAAGTCTTGAAGTCCTCACTTAGCATAGCCGATAACGGGTAATCATCGCTTCATAGCAATCAATGCTGAGAGACCAAATGATTCTAAACATTCAGATGGCATAAGACAGTAGCTACAATTTTCTACATATCTTTTTATCGTTGCTAAACTTTTTCGTCAGAAAAAATGAATAGTCTTATATTTGTCTGCCAATTCTTGAATTCTCTTTTCTCCACTTCCTGAGCCAAAAACAAAGAGTTCAAATGGCAATTTCTCTCATTTTTTCTCGAACATCTCAATCATATCGACGATGGCGTCAAATCATTTTTCTTTTTCAAGTCTACTGAAATATAACAGTCACAACATAGTTTACATAATTTTTTAAATCCTCCTGTGCTTCGCACCACCCCTCCTTTTTAAAAGGAGGACAAAATAAACATATTTTTACTTGATTGGTATCCGATATCTTTGACTCGGTATTCATTCATCTTCATATTCTGAATCGAATATTCATCAATTGTTTTGAATAACTTTCGCCGAAGCAATATTATCTTTATCACAACTTAATAATGCTTCGTTTATTCCCATTTCTTTGCATTTTTGTAGTGCCAAACTCAATCCTTGAGAAGCATATCATTTTTTTCTTTCGCTTGGTCTGATTCCGTATCCTATATGTCCTCAATTGAATCTAAGATCATCATTGAGATAATGACGGAGAGAAATACCTCAAACTGCTTTTCCGTTTTCATCTATAATAAAATAAAATGTCGCTGGAACACGATTAGGCTTCATATTTTTTCATTCTTTATAATCTTCGCATCTGACGATAAATTCATCAAAGCTTTCTCATTCTTTCGGCTTCATTTGTCCTGGAATAATTTCTTCTTTATTATCAAAAAATTCCTGTATCATTTCGAAATAGTCTTTTTCATGCTTTTTTTCTGGAAATTCTAATTTCATATTATTTCTTCTTGGGTAAAGACTTAGTATTTTTGGCTCTTCGGGTTTTGATGTTGGCGTGGTGGCCACTGAGGAGTAGCTTTGGAACCTTCATTCCTAGTACGTCTTCTGGCTTGGTATATTGCGGATATTCTAGATTGTTCATATTCTGCTTTACACTATAGCTTTCGTCTTGCCAACTGGCCTCTTCCTTGATGACTCATGGGATGAGTCTGGTTATCGCTTCGATCATGATCATGGCCGGAGTTTCACCGCCGAGCGTGATATATTGTCAGATGGAAATTTTTGAAAATTGTTTAGGATATTTCTTTTTCATATATTGTTCAAAACGATAGTCGATGCCTTCGTATCTGGTACAGACGAAAATAATATTTTCTGACTTACTCAAGGTGTGTGCTATTTTCTGTGTGAATACTTCCTTACTAGGAGACAATAGAATTATTTTGAATTTTGAATTTTGGATTTTAGATTTTTTTTTATTTTTTAAATCCTCCGCCCTACGGGCACCTCCTTTAGCAAAGGAGGACAGAATAAACTCGACTGCGTCGATGGCTGGCTTGGCTTTCATGAGTAATCCAGCTCCTCACCCGTAAATAGTATCGTCTACTTGTTGATGTTTGCCTGGACAAAATATTCTTGGATTGACAAAATCGAAGCTCAAAATTTTCTTCTCTTGGGCTTTTTTGATAAGTGAAGTTTCGATGAAACTCTTAAAGATGTCGGGAAATATACTGACTATACTTATATGCATATTAATGGATGATGAAAACATAAATTGATAGTTTATAGTTAATAGTTTATAGTGAAGGATTCGTCTTATTATGAACTATTGTTATATAATAGGTATAGTCCACATTACAGCTAGTCATTAATTATCAACTATACACTATCAACTATACATTATTTTTAGTTGTTAGTTGGTTTTAGAATCCTTTCGCGATATATTGTACAAGTCTGATGATTACGTATGATGAAACGACGATGAGCAATCCTACGAGTGAACCTATCATTCCCTTCTTTGCATTGGCAGGATCTTTACCTGAGCTTGCAGCGAAGATAAACATAATTCCTGATACAATAAGTGCAACGGTTATCAGAGTTCCGATGAAGAATGTCGCAGAAAGTACGACGTCTTGCACGAAAAGTCCTACGGAAGTGTTACCTCATACACTTTTTCTGATGCCGAGCGTATCGTAGATGTTGAGTTTACATTGTCCGTTGACGAGTTGGTTTTGATCACAATCAATTCCCATAACTGAAGTAGAGTCTGTTGGGTCTGCGGCTGCTGAATTAGGACAGCAATATATTCAATCACTACATGATCTTTGAGTTTCTTTAGTTGAATTACATCATTTAGCTGTTTTTGCTAATGATAATTTAGTACACTTACTACAATCAGCTGTTGCTATTGAAACATCGGTTGTACATTTATTACTAAGACAGGTTAATCAAAATACACAATCTGCTGGTGCCGTACAAAACTGCCCACTTTTGATGGTTCATATAGTCGATTTTCCTGCATTAGCATCAGTTATGCATTTATTGCCAAGACAGATTAATCATGATTTACAATCTTTTGTTGCTGTACAAAAATTCCCACTTGGAACAGTTCAAATTCATGTAGCGAAAGAAAAATTCGTACCCACCAAAACCACTAATAAACATATACTGATTATTTTTTTCATGAATTGATTAAGAGGAATAAAAGGATTGAAAGGGGCAAAGGATTGAAAGGATTGAAAGGGGTAAAGATATTCTTTTGTCCCTTTGCGCCTTTGATGTCCTTGCACCTTTATTTCTTTGTTAATATATATTTTCTTCTTGATTTTGCAAACTTAATTACTCACCCGCTTTGGCGGGATTCGCGATAAATGCTCGCTCCGCTCGCGATAAAAATCGATAAATGCTCCGCGATAAAAATTGACGAAAAATGATGGATAATATATCCTGAAAATTTATACTTATACTGATATTTACTCTTTTTACGGAGTTATGAAGTTATTCAAAGATTCTCTCAGAAAGACCCTTGCCCGTAGGCATATGGGACATCAAATGGTAGGGGCCGTAGCATTGAATACGGTCAGAGCTATTTTGAATGTACCGTTACTTGAATGATATGTTAGATTCAAGGTTATTTTTCTCAAAACCGATAATCAGTCGTTAAAGATACAGATTTTCAAACAAAAAAACCAAATCTTACAAGAAGTGAATTTGGCTTTGGAAAAGGTGGGATATAAGACGAGGGTGGAGGAAATCAGAATGAAATAAAACTAAATCCACTGCGTTAGGCCTGACGCTCCGCTGGGCCTACTTTTTCGCTTGATCCAAAAAGTAGGCAAAAAGATCAAGACCGACCAATCGCACGAGGTCGGTCATCCCTTGCTAAGATTGTAATCTTTCCAGCCTGTGATAACTCAATACGAATATTTTGCTATGAGCTGTCTATGGATGATTATTTTTCGTCTTCGGGTGTGTTCTCTTTTTCGAAGTCTTTGAATTGTTTGAGGTACATGGTTTCGAAGTCGGCGTATATTTTTTCCAAAAATTTAGGGAAGTTGGGTATCTTGGATTTGAGGTAATCTGCGACTTCGCGAGTTACTCATTGGGTTTCTAAAATATCTATGAATCACTTTCCGTCTTTTTCATTTACTTTCGCAATGATATGAGTCATTACTCGATCATAGAGTACAGGTTGAGTTTCTTCTATCATGGTTTTGAGTTCTTCATCTTCGACATCTGGCATGGCCTTGAGGATTAGTTCTTCGATGAATAGGTCAGTATCGATCATGGGAGTAGGGTGGGTAAAACTTGGCTTTAGCTTAGGTATTTTGACTAAAAAAACAAGATGAATCCTTCCATTCTTTTTTAATCTTTTCTTCTATGTTTACTTGACATTGTCCAGGAAATGTTTATAAGTTTAGTACGATGATTAAGTAAAAATGGTTGATCATTAAAAATCGTATTAATATTAATAAAAAAAACCACCATGAAACAAAACCTAATTGTTGGTGGGGATACGAAGAATCGCAATGTTTCTTATTTCACTCTCGGTAAAACAGTCAAAGACTGCCTGAAGTGGAAAGAAGATGTGGATGCGAAATTTTCTAATTTGTCAGAACTTGAAAAAGCCAATATTTTTGGATTTATCATTCAATATATTTCATTACTTGTGCAGAACAAAAATGCACCCCTAAGTGAAATGTGGAGGATAGTAAATGCATTGGCTTATGAGCTTGAGATCATCAATCCGCTCGGGTTTCATACCCGTTGGAAGCGTGAAAAGTATTTGGGGATCGATCATATCGCAAACCTCACCTATCTCAACCTTATCAAGCACTTCAGTCTTGAAAAACACTTTTCAAAAGCTCAACTAGACATCGTTTTTGATGAAGAGATTTATTTTCGTCAGATAAGGTTACAAGGATATTTTGATACGCTTCAAAAAAAACTTTCTAATAAGGATGAAAGCGAGGCTATAGAATATATTGAAACTTTACTGAAAGAAAAAAGATTCTCAGAATTGAGAATGGCTATAGAAGAACTGGAGGAAAGGGTTTCTATGGACGAAACTTTGCTCCAAAAGAGACTAATGGCAGATGATGATGAAGATCAGGTCAATGGTATTTTCAATGCCGTTGTCAGTACTTTTTCGTCCCTGACAAAAATCCCACAAAATGCAATGAGAAGCTAACTCATTAAAATAGCAAAGAAACAATTTTAATTAACAAATTTTTTAAACAATTTATTATTCATTAACCGTGCCCCGACCTTCTAAACCAAAACGAAGTAGTGGTACTAAAACAATTTATTATGAGTACTGAAAATCAATCACAAGAATTGGATCAGAAGTATGGTTTTACCGGAATCTTCACGATCCTTGAAAACACCCTAAAACTGGTCAAAAAGGTAGATGTTGCAGGTGCAATAACAAAACTACATGACAACGTTATGGGAAATGATACTGTAAAGGGCCTTGTGCCAAAACTGATGGAAGAAGCAAACGGAAAAATTGCTATCCAACAGAAAAAGCTTGATGGCTATACACAAAAAAATACAGTGTTGACAGAAGTTAATAAAAAACTTGCCGACCTGAAAAAAAAGATGGGTTTTAATGACTCAGATATGGTGCACACACCTATCCAACCATTTGGCCGTCCCGTATTTTTAGGAAGCACAGTTGCAATTATTTTGGTGGACTTTTTAATAGGAGGAATTGCACTATTTGCATTTGACCAATCTTACCAGGTTGCTGGATTACTTATGTTGGGAGCTATTTTACCGGCAATATTGTTTGCAAAAGCTGCTCCTAGCTTTGCCGTAAGCAAAAGGCTGAAAGCAGAAATAGATCAAGCAAACAACCTCCTTAAAAGGATAAATTCTGGCAATTCGATCCTTGCAAAACAGGATTATAAAACTAATCCGGAAAAGGCCCTATCTCTTTGGATGCGCCCATCTTCGAAAGCATTATCCCACAAATATGGTATTGTAACTTATGATACTACCGTTTTTTGGAAAATCAATGTGAACCATGCCTGGTCGTGGGTTTGGCTTGCTTTAGGAAGTATCTTCAGCTTTATCCGTGTTATGCCCGTTTTGGCTCGTCCAGAGCTGTATGATGATAAAACACTCATTCGTCAGTTCGTTTTATTGGTAATAGCCCTAATTGTAAATTTTGCCATCTTTGCTCTGGAAAGAGAAAGGCGTGGTGAAGTTGGTCTTCCTGATGATTTGCAGAAACAAATCAATGCTCTTTTAAAAAGCAAAGAACGTGCTGTCAAAGAATCACCCGATAAGGCCGACATCCTTAAAGCGGAAAAAGAAATCACAAAACTCCAGAAAGATGTTACCAATAAGCTTGATATCTACTATAATGATTACAGCAATGAATTTACTATGATTGTGGAAGGCGCTTCACACTATGACGATGCTCTGAGACAATATACTGCAATTTATGGACAACATAGTGAAGATCTTCGCAAGTTTTATGAAGAACTAAGGACAATTGGCGGTGATCCATCTGATTGGCAAAAGCAAATTCCTTCACCGGAAATAGTGGGGAATATGTATAGTCAGGTTGCTAATCCTGAAACGTTGAAACTGGACAAAAACGTCTTCACTTTCAAAATTGAAAAAGAAGAGCCGGTTGTCGAAGTTGCTGCTGAAACTGTTGAAACTAAATCTAATTAAAGGAGGACGTCATGAAAGAGTTACATTTGGATGATGAAAAAACCGACAAGCGCGGTTTTAGTCTAAATATTGATAAACAAACCCTGCAAAATATTATTATTGCAGGTGCAGTGATATTTATCATTGTGATATTCGTATATTTTGTATTCTTTGCTCCCCATTGGTTCAAAACCGGTAAAGAGGGTGGTGTTAAAACTTTTGCCTACACCTCATCATTAATAACCGGTGAAATCAAAAAAGTACCGGTTGATCTGACGGAGGATTTAAAATCACTTGCGCAGAAAGGGACAGCTATGAAGGTTACCTTTAAAGTGGAAAACGGCAACTCCCTGTATGAAGATACATGGGAAATTACCCAGGAAGCTTTGAATGCTCTTAAGCAAACCAATCAGATGACAGATCTGTTCTTGAAGTTAAAGCCGGATTTGGAAGCCAAAATTGCCAATTATGATCAGGCATGCAGGGCCCAACCATTCAGAGCATTTGCTATCGCGATTGACCTAACGGAGGGCTTCAAAGACGGGTTTTCTTTCGAGAAATACCTCGGAGATGAGGGAACAGAATGGTTTAAGGTAGGCAAACAAGGCTCTATTTTTGTGTACTCGATAGGATATAACCCGATCCCTGGCTTTATGTCATGGGAAAATGTTGGCCCTGAAGATATACAGAGAATTGAGCAGGAAGCACAAAGCTTCTTCGGGCAAATTCCCGATCCTTTGTCTTCAACCAAACTGTTGAGTCAAATACACTTCATTATGAGTCGCCTGTCGGAATTTACCAATCCGTTGATAGTAATTGAAACGGATCTGTTGGAAAATAGTGATATGCTCTCTGCATATCAGGAAAAGTCCCCGGCATTTAAGGACTTCACTTCAAAAAAGTGGGCATCATATCGTGATGTCATAGTCAGTGAGTCTGGTTCTCCTCTTTGCCCTCAGGTAACGGGTGAGGTTAAAATTTTGCTTCCCAAGGGATCTTCAACGGTTTTCGGGAAAGCGAAAGAAAGGCATGCATGGTATTCTGCTGTGCAGGCCTACTTACAGCAAACCTATCCGAAGGTAAACTTCGACTATAACTTTTAGTTTGGCCGTTTTTACGGCTAAATCGTATACTTCAGAGTCCAATGTGTTTTCATTTAAAGCACATTGGACTTTTTTTAATTTCAAAAAAAATTCTGATTTCTCAGAAAATTTTCTTTTACTGTATTTTGATTTATTCTGCTTCTGCTGGTCAGTCTCGAAGTAAATCTATAGGATTTAATATATTAGCTTCTTCAGGAGATTTTTTGGAAATGACATATATATTTCTCCCGTCAAATACAAATTTCTGCACAATTCACAAACAATTTCCATCTGACGAATATATGGGTTTTCCTATTTCACTAATTACGTCTCTCTTATTGGGCACAATACTTTCTTCTATGGGTAAAAATACAAGAGATAGGTCTCTGCTATATTTTGTTCAATCAACATCTTTGGTGCTTACTCTATTTGTTCTCTCGTCATATTTTGTGATTTTTCCTAGGAAGACGCCCATCATGTCATATACTTCATCTCATGTTTTAAATGATAATCACGATGCATTTTCAAACTGTTGTGGAACAATAACTGCTTCAACTGGTTCAATTGGTCTAGGTTCTGGTCTAGGTTCTGGTCTAGGTTCTTCAATTACAATTTCAACTGGTTCGCCATCTTCAACCGGTCTTGGTTCTTCAACCGGATCGATTACTTCAACTGGATCAACTGGTTCATCTTCTTCGTGTTCTCCCCCTAATTCTCTTTTTCTTTCTGAGAACTGTTTTGGTGTGATAGTTTTGAATCCTTCGAAACATTCTTTGACGTTTTCTGGATTGAGAGGATGTTGTAACATTATGTTATATAAACTGCTTTTGATTGTATGAGATAATCTTGTAAACTTTTGATAAGACAAAGTTTTTATAAGATCATCTAATGTGATCGTTCACTGGTCTATTTCGTTTTTCGTTTTTTCTGCAAATTTTACAAAGTCGTGATGATCTTTTCGTGGATCAACAAATGGTATCACTTCAGGCTTGGTGACTTTCTTGCTAGGTTTCTTTTTGGCTTTGTCTTTTCCTATATTCAAGCCCATAATCTTGATCATATACCACAATTATATTATAAAGTTTCTTGTTTAAATCATTCAACATATTCTGCTGCAAACACATCCATGATATCTTCTAAGAAGTCTTCATAGTTTTTTATCTTCATTCTTGCAAATTCAAATGCTGGATTGAGATTTCCTTCGTTGTTTTCCAAAAGCTCTAGAAAGATTACTTTATCTTCATCTTCTAATCTTTCTGTAATTTTGGTTATGACTCTATCCATAAAGATATCCATAGTTTCATCTACGATCTCTCCCATGATTTCCGTTGGATGGAATCCTGCTTGTAATAATACATCTCTAATAAATGGTTCAAATGTGTTCATGTAGTTTTTTATTATCTATATAAAATGATATTATTTCCTTTCCTTGAAATTATTCACTTCGTTTCGAAATGTCGGTACGCCGAAGGAATTGAAACGTAATCGATTTCGTCAGTTTTCTACTCCTCATTTGATAGGATCTTCTACGCCTATCTTTCCTATAACGTCTTTACCAGATCCATTTGCTATATCATAGATATATTCTTTGAGGCCATCGCCAAATCATCCGTATTTGCAATGTAGTGCGTCGTTTGCTGTCTGAAGATCTCGTCATGTTGGAAGGTTATCGAGCCTATATGTTCCATGAGCGAATCCATCAAATAAATCCTTAATTTTTGCTGGATCAGTTACAATTCTAAATTCGTCTCAAGTGATAATATTGCTTCCTGTATATCGGTGAGCCATTTTACTTGCGATGTCTTGAGCTCCATTACTGGTAAGAGGGGATTGTGAAGTAAGCGTAATTAACTCATGCTGATTGTTTTCCATAATGCTCTTCCCAAAGTGGTCGAAAAATGTACGAGTATGCTCTGTTGCCAATTGATTTGTTCCATAGATTTCTTTCATAGTTCACCATAAGGTGCTTGTTCTGTCTCCGGTTTGTAGGGCATTTATTTTGGTCTTAAATATATCAAACTTAGTTGTGTCTCCATCGAATACCTTATCCAAAAGATCTTGTCCATTTGTTCCAAAAGCCTTATCTAGTTGCAACCCGCCAGGTACAGAAGTCATTTTATAAATTTCATTGGTCGCGTCATCTAAACTGTATCCATGACCTTTGAATCGTTCTATAATTGCTTTTTGATCGTTGGCATTGATGTGGTTGAAGTCTATGGTCTTACCAAGATCTTTTTGCATCTCATTTTGGATTGCTTTATCAATCTGTAGATCATGTATTCTTTCTCCGCCCGCAGTTTCAGCTCCTCATGTGGTAGTGTGGCCTCGTCATTCTCTGATTTGTCCTATCAATCGTGCAGTAGTTAAGTAGATACCCGCTGCTTTACCTCCTGCGAACAATCATAGTTTGGTACGCATAGAAGACATTTTTTTGCTATTTTCTTCGTAGTCTGTATTTTTGAGTATCACGTTTGCATGTCTTCCTATTCCTGATTTGATACTATTATAGATGTCTATAGGTTTTTGAGAAGAATCGATTCTTCCTATTCCTCATAGAACTGAGTTATAGAGATCGTTATAGAGTTTTTCTACGTCTTCCTTACCTGACTGAGAAGTCATAAAATTTCTTCCTTTGTCTTCTTGAAGTTTGAGTGCTGCAATGCCTTTGATTACACTTTCTCTTAGACTGCTTTTTTGTGCATCAGATAATATCTCTCCTGTAGCCGTATACCTCTGGATGTTTTCTATATGCTGTTGAAGTGATTGTGTTTTATTGAGATAATCCATAGAAGCTCCGTATTTGTCATATTTTTTAGGGAACACTTTTCTCAATCGTTCTGGTCTCTTTTCTGCGTCGTCTTTGAGACTCTTGATATATTGTTCTCTTTGTTCTTCTGGCATAGCCAAAAGTTCTTTTTCAAATTTCACATGTTCTTTGGTATAGTGACCACGTTTTTTGAGATAATTCAGCCCAAAGAGTAATGACGCTCCTATGGTCATACTTGCTACTGGTGCGAATAATGCCGCTGATCATGCCAATCAGATACTTGTTCCTATGGCTGTCCATCGAGGATGTGCTTCCATCCATCTATAAAATTTTCCTCTTCCTCAGAGTTTATCGATATTTACGTGTTGAGCTGTTGTCAGACCTCTTTGGTCATCTTGTACTCAACCAAGAAGCTTTTGCATTCACTTAGGCTCTTGTCTTGGCTTAGCATTTACGAGCATATTTATTCTCATATCTACTGTTCTGTTTCTTATCTTCTCTAGTACTGTCTTGTGCGCTGCCAATTTTTCAGAAAAATCGATAGCGTTGAGATCTAACTTAAGTTCTTTTACCAGATCTGGTAATCTTTTTTGTTTATCTGAAAATTCACCAATCTTTCCTCTGATAAGTTTATCGTAATCTGCTCTTGTTTTGATCTTTCCACTTGCGAAATCTTCTGTGATATCAATTATTTCTTTGTAATATTTTCTTTGTTCTTTTTCAAATTCTACTCTTTCTATAAGGTTAGATCCTATCTGAGTTATCTTATTTTTCTCTGTATATACTTTAAGTTCATGGTTATTTTCTATCATCTCCGTTACCTCTCTATCAAATGCTTCTTTGGTCCATCTACTTCCATCCTGGAGATACTCATTTACTATATTATTTAATTTTTCTTGGAAGATTGGGTCGTTGAAAACCCTAGTTTCTACTTTTATCTTGTCTGCTCCAGCCATCTTCAGATCTTTTTTGAGCATCCGACGATTGACTGCGCTTGTAGTTTCGGAGTCTGTTAATAGTTGCTTACTTGTTCACTTCATTATTTTCTTTACTTTGTTGTTTACGATACGCGTTCTAAAGAAGAACATTTTTGCCCTTCCCAAAGATCGTTTTATACTACTCTTATATCTTCTTGCAAATTCTTCGTTGGCTTGCTCGATTGCTTGTTCTTCGGAAACCGCCTCTACATCTGCCACTGAAGCATTGATGGTTTTGTTTCCTCGCGTGTCTTCTAGACCAGGATAAAGATCATTATCGTCAGCTCTCTTGATAGATTTATCATTTATCCCTAGAAAGAATTTGTTTGCTGCCATCTCCAATGCTTTCTTCTCGTCAGTCTGATTATATTTTTTCTTGATTTCTTCTCATAGTAATCATTGAGCGTATGTTGGGCTTTTCTTCGTAAATGGCTCTGTTCCGAGTTTCTCCAAAATATGTTCTTTGAGTTGTGTTTCTGTTCTTCCATTAAATAGTTCCAGCGTATTTTTTTTGAACGCTTCTTTGAAATCATCGAAACTGAGTATATTATCTCTTCGTACCTTTTCTAAATCGGCTATTCCTACTGCCCATCCGGGAATACTATTTTTATTTACTATATGTACGAAGAATGTTTTCTTTGCTTCTGGAGAAAGTCCTGCTCGTCCATTGCGCATCGATTCCTCAGGATGATTTGCAAAAAATTTATCTAACTGATCTTCAAGAAACGTTTCGTAAAGATTATTATACATTTTCTCCAACTTCTCCTTATGCTTGATGATAGTATCCAAATTACCATATTCTGTTTCAAAACTTGGCTTTTCTAGTCATCATAACAACTTCTTACTTATAGAAACTTTATTCTCTCCTCATACATCTCCTCCTACTCCTGTTGCCTGCATTTCCAATGTTGCAGGGAGTTTTATATCAATTGGTAAATCGATGTATGCTCCTATTTCCATCTCTAGCTTTGCTGGTACGGTATTTGAAATGCCTATTTTACCGATATTTACATAGGTATCTCAACTTTTTACAAAAATATCTGCGCTTGTCCCTGTTTTGAGCGTTTTCTCGAATTCTGTGCCGATGTTATCTTGGAATAATTGTATTTCCTTGCCTTCTGAGTTTTTAATTACGGGCTTGGATATTTTATACCCTTCAGGCGCTTCTTTTAGTCCTCCTGGTTTTAGAAATTTATCTTCCAGGTCTATGGAAATGCTTGTTGGTCATGATTTTTCGAGTTTTTTTGGAGCCGCACTTAATTTCTTCGGATTTGTGGTGTCTAGTTTTTCGATATTTTGCACTCTCTTATCTAATAATTCTATCGTATTACATACTGTCTGGTGGGCAGTTATTTGATTTATTTTTATACCTATTTCTTTTAGTGTAAGTTTGCTTTTTTCTATCTGACTTTTGCTAACTTTATTATAACCTAGTGTGACGAGATTGTTTACGCAAGCTAGTTCCATCAGTATTACTGCTATTTTGTTTTTTATCATTTTTTCTTCTTTGGTAGTTGGTTCGAAATTTATTACCATCTTTTCAACATCATCTCTATTTATTCCACCATCCATTTCTATGTATAGGTTTTCAAGAACTGCCAATGGAATGTCAATGTACTTTTCTATTTCCGCCAACTTGGCTTGAACCCTTTTTTGGATATTCTCTATATCTTTATTTTCTGCCGTATTGTCTGGTTTAGTTATCTCTTCTTCTATGTCTGTAATTTTTGATTCCGCCTCATCTATTTCTCTCTTTTTTTCTGTAATTAGATTTTTTTCTTCTTCTATCAGTCTCTTCTTTTCTTCTTTTTCTCTCTCTAGTTTTTCTTTTGGTTCCCTGATTTCATTTTCTATGATTGCAGTGGCTAGTTCTTTGTCGACGGTAATTAGATAAGATTCAGACATATTTGCTTGAAAATATTTTTCACAAATGATTGGATATGTGCCTCTATTGTCTTTATACATTTCACTTGCCTTGCCATTGTTTCTTCCTACCTCCCTATCCTTTTTTAATGCTTCTCCTTTTTCTCTTATTTTCTTGTTTTTTTCCTTTTCTAAGTTTTCCTCTAGTGTTTTTATACTGGCGGTTAAGTTATTAATGTTTTTTTCCATCGCTTTTTTTTCTATCTCTAGTTTGTTTTTCTTTTTTTCTATTTTTTCTTTTTCTATTTCTTTGGTCCCTATTTTGGAAGCTATTTCACTATCTGTATACATCTCTTGTAGATCATTCAGATCGTTTATTATATCATCATTTGTTTCCTGTTTTGCTAATATCTTTTTGCCTTCTTCTAACTTTTCTGCTGTTTTTTGAAGATCTTCTTGTAGACCGTTTTCTACAAAATTTTCAGGAGATGTAAAGACGTCAAAAAGACTATCAGCAGCTTCTTTTATGATTATCGTGCTTTTGGAGCTTATTCATCTTTCTAGATTCGCTCTCTGCTCTTCCAGATAACTTTTTTGAATAGCGCGTAAATCAGCCATTATTATATAACAAAAGGTAAAATTCTTTAATTGAATCTATCTCGACCCTTCTTTTTTTGGGGAGTTTTGTTGTCATCGCCATTGTTGTGTCTTACTTTATTTTGTTTTTTTTCGAGATCATCTTGGGCTTCTTGTAATTCTTCTGTCTCTTCTTTTACCTTGTCTATGGCGTCTTCATATTCTTCTACATCTTTTACTTTTTCATCGGCGTCATCTAGTCTTGCATCTGCATTTTCTTCGTCTATTTCTGCTCCCACTTGATGCATCTTTGCTTTTTTATATTCTGGAGTATGCTCCTTATGTCCACAAGAAGCCAGAAAAATTGCCATTATTGTAATGACTGTTGCATACTTAAGTGCAGGAACCGTGCGTCTTATCTTCGCTATCTTGTCTGTGAGCGTTTCTCGTGTGTTTGATCTGCTGTTGGTGTGTGTTTTTTTCATGGTAGTATAATAAATATATAAAAATTAAGAGAATCTTTATGCTGCATCCCTTAGTTCCAGCTCTTTCTTTAGTTGTTCTGCAGTAAAGTCTTTTAGTTTTACCGTCTTTCCTTCTTCCTTCTTTCCTGGATAGAGAAGAATGTCTAGGTATTTAGTAAGTTGATTAAGCTCTTCTGCGATTGGTTTAGTGTCAGCTGGTGGTATTGTCATGAGCGCTGTTTGCATATTTTCGTTCACCTCAGAAAATTTTGTTAATATTTCGTTTACCTTTTCGAGCCACGTCATAAGGTCTTTTGCGTTGCTCAATTCACGTTCTTTATTGGTAACTGCATCTTCTGCTTCTAGTCTTGCTTGTTCGGCAGTACTTCTTGCTGTTTCTTGTGTCGCTATATCCATTCCTGGAGCTCCCAATGCCGCAGGTGCAGTGCCTCATCTTGGTATCGAACTACGAATCATTTGTAAATTTAACTCAGCCGCCTTTTCGTTTGATCCATGCTGACGTGCTAAACGTTTTGCTTCTTTTATATCTTCTTCCAGTCAGCTACCTGGTGTTGCTGGTGCTCAACCTATTCCTGGTATGCTTTGACTTCCAATGCGCAACCTTAATGCATTTATCTTACTTGTAAGCTGTCCTGTTGTGGCTGGTCTTGCAGTAATTGCTTGCATAGTTGCTGTCGCTGGAGCGGCTGCAATTGCTGGTAAGTCTATAAGTGTTCATACAATATTTCTAATATCTCCATATCTTCGTGTAGGAGGTGTTCCTGTCACTGATTTTTTGAGAACAGGTACGAGTTTTGATAGATCTCCTTGGAAATCATTGACGATGTTTTTTACCTCATTTGCGTGAGTAAAGTTTATTCTTGCTGTAGTTTTGGCCTTCTCATCTGTGCCTACATCTACTGCTTTCTGAGCTTCTTTCTTATCTCTAATGTCATCAGCTGCCTGTTCTATCAGTGCCTCTATTTGTTTTTCCATCTTCTCTGCTAGCTCTTTGGTTGATCATTCTGGTGAATCTTTTTCTGCTTTTTCTGATTGATCTACCATCTGTGTTCTACCATCTTCATCGAAGAGATATGTTTCTCTATGTTTGACGTTGAACATATTTGCAAGATCAGAAGATTGTAATACTTCCTTTCGGCGATCATCTTCTGCAGCAAGTTGGAAAAAGGTTCCTAGTACACTTCTTTGCTGATTTGTCTCAAATTGGCGGTACATTGATTTACCTCCTCATGCTATCGTTTTGGCTCCAAATTTAGCAACACTTTCTACACCATCCGCTACGGATTCGTAGATATAATTGACTTGCTTCCCTTGGATTTCTGAGAGATATTTTTTGACGCCATTGTATGCTTTACCTCCTTGCGCTGCTATCCAGGTCGCTGGATACAATGCATAAAATGGAGTTTTCCATCGCTTATAGTTTTTAAGTCCATTGTTGTATGCTTGAGCTCAAGCAACCAATCATTTACCTACTTTTTTTGTAGATACCTCTGCTATCTTCATCAATCTGTTGGTAACAGGACTGATGGCTTCAGCCGCTCTTTCTCTTCCTTGTTCTGCCAAGCCCATTCCTCTAAATACTTTGGAGTATCGCTTATCTTTTTTTTGGAAAGGATTTTTTCCGTGGAACATCTCTTGGTCGGTCTGATTTTGTATCATAATAACCATTGCCAAAATACCGGCATGATCTGTTTGATGCCATCGTTTTCTTACCATTCTAAATATTCCTTTTTCTTCTTTTCCTTTGAGAAACCATTCCAATCGTTTTTTCATCTTACGAGGCAATGATCCATAACGTTCGTGACCTCCATTGCAAATTGCTGGGACTCTACGTCTCAACATCGCTGATAATACATTTCTGATTGCCATAAAATGACTTTCACCTGTCGCGGTATCGTAGGCATCACGTTCATTTGCAAAGAAGATATTTTGAAATTTATCGAAATATGAACATATAGTTGCATAGTCTTGATCTCCTTGTGGTGTGGCAGGAAAGTTTCTTTGATCGTCTGGTCATACCATACGATTTCCGATTTCAAAAATTTTTTCTCTTACGTTTCCTTTTCGTTTATTACAATCTAAATCATAGTCTTTTTCTTTGTGTCAAAATGTTGTTTTTTTCTGGGCGTCTAGTTTTATCTTAGCATTTTCTACGTTTCTATAGGTAAAATATACCAAAAACCATTCATCAAATTGATTTTTTGAAAGATGATGTTTTCTTATCAATTCACCATATTTACCGTCTTGTCTAAGCTCAGAGAGCTTTTCTTCTAGAAGTTGGAATTGGTCTCCATCCTTGGATTCACTCGTTATAATAAAGTCTTGTTCTTTCTTTCCTCGTTCTCCCATAATACTGAGCAGTTTTTCTTGAGAAGTGACGCTGATCATAGATTTGTATTTTCTTCTCGCGATTTCTGTAGTCATATTCAACATATTGATCAGATGTTTATATTTTTTATCCAAATCTTTGAGCGGTTTGATTTTTTCTTCTAGAGTGGCAACTTTTTTGAGAAGTTCTTCATCAATATTTATCCCTCTTGCACTTATCTGCCCTATATTTTCTGTCAGTTTGACGATTATTTGAGCATGTGATTCCTTTGTGCCGTTGTTGGAATCTACTAAGGTATCCAAATTATTTTTTTTACATAGTTCTTTGACTTCACTTGCTACACTGTTGAGATTTGCTTCTTCTTTGGCGTTCATCTTGCATTCAAATCTATTATATGCTGAGTTACGCAATATCCATGATTCCGTAAATTCCTGATTTTGGATCAGATTGTCTTCTAGATATTTTATAGCTCCCTTTAATTTGTCTTGGATTAAATCTTCATCTAATGGGGTAACTGCCGTATTTGGTGGTGTAATGTTGTTTTCGTACATCACTCCTGTTGTATATGCTATTTTGTCTTTTATGCTGAGATATTTTTCAAGCTTTTCTCGCTGTGATGCTATCCCTGCATTAGTCATATGTTTATCCAAAAAATGATCTACCTGGTTTCTGAGATAAAGATTTCCCTCTCCTCACTCCAAAAGTGAAAAAATTTTATCGGAAATATTATTTCATAAGCTGTTGTTGGTATCAAGCAAATTTCTTGCCCTATCTCTTGCCAACTCTGCATTGCTCTTTGGTTTACTAGCCATTTGTTATCAATTATTTGAATAAAGTTTATCTCATGGTGTCATCAATCATATCGGCGACGATTTCAGAGAGAAATTCCTGATATTCAGGGATCTTTTTCTGAAGATATTTGTCGACTACTTGAAGATCTTTTTCGTTATCTTCCAAAAACTTAACATCTTCATCATCCAACGAATATTCTGCTGACTCTATTATTTCGTCCATGATGGTCTCATAGACATCGTTTTTTTCTACATCAGGATTAAGTTCCTTGATCTGATCGTAGATATAGTCTGTTGCTTGTTGGATGTTGGTAATTTTTTCCATTACTTCGTTGTTATGTAAGATAAAATGAGATTATTCTGCTTCGGTGATATATTCAGTCAAAACTTCTTTTGTGACTTGTTCCAATAAATTTATATAATTTGGCACCTTCTGTATCATGTAGTCTTCTGCGAAATCTTCGTTTTCCTCATTTTTGCTAAGCATTTCAAGGTCGCTCTCTGTCAATAGTGGTTCTATCTTTTCATATAATTTTTCTTCAAGTATTTCTTCTACTACTTCCGGTAATATTTCTTCTTGTTTAAGGTTCTTGATTGCTTCACAGATATAGTTTGTTGCTTCTGAAATCTTTGATAACATTTTATGGGGTGTAAAAGAATAAAAGTTAATTTATTGTGTTTGATGCGGTAACGTTGTTTAGATAATCGTTTGTTACAGTCTTGATCTCAGCATATACGATTCTTTTGAGTGCTTTGGTTTTTTCTGAATCTCAATCTTTTTCTGCATATCTTGCTAAGCAAGTTGCCATCTCTCTTTTTACGTTTTCTGTGTTGAAGAAACCAAGCTTCATAACTCATCTATTTAGCGCTGCTTTCATCTTTCATCCATTATGTCGACTTTCCATGGCCATAAAATAAATAACAGCACTTTTGCCGTTGTCTCATTTATTTTTCATTTTTTGAATTCTCCTATACATGTTTTTTAGTCTCCTGTGTTTTAAGAATTCGTGATTTATCAATGTTTCTTTCGTCATAGCTAAGTCATTTATCATCGAGTCTTTTTGATTTAATGATTCTTTAAGTTGGTTGATAATATCGTCCTTTGACTGTTTGCTGATAACTTGTTCTGTTTGTCACGATCTTCTCAATTCCGCTTCTGCTAACTGTTTTTGTAAGATACTCTTTTCCATTGATGCAGGAATTATTCATGCTTTGATGAGCAAATCAAATAGTTCACTGTAGTCCTGCTTTTTCTTTTCAGGTGCTTCTGCCGGTTTCTTTCCGCTTTTTAATTCGTCAATTTGCTTTTGAATCTCTCCTGCTCTTACAGGATCATAAATCGCACCATCTCTTTGGTTCTCGAGCTCTTTAATCTGATCTTCGATAGATTTATTTTCTACCTCAGATGTTGGTCAAGTTCTCATTATAATATTTGCAAGTAACTAAAATTTATTACTATAATAGTACTCAGAAAAAAAAATTTGTCAAAAAACCCCACAATTTTCGTGGAGTCATGCTGTTTATTACTTGCCTTTTCTCTTAAAATATGTCTGGTATGTATTTTATCTAAATTCCTTGCTCATTTGCTTCTTTCTGTAGGAATTGGCAAATCTATGTGCTTCATCTCTGGCTTTTAGAAGGATTTTATCTGCCTGGTCATAGGTCATGGCCGTTTCGTGAATCTTGAGATTGGAGTCGATACGATAGATAATTTCAGTGATTTTGCTATTCTGCCCAATAAATCCTCCATCCGCATCGGCGGATACCTCCTCCTTTTTCAAGGAGGCCATTAGTTTTCTGACTTTTCAGATGTTGGACTTGGTTCTGGCTTCTCATTTTCCCAAGGAAATAACATCAATCTGACCCACTATTTTTTTCCGTTTCGGATCCTTGCATAACTTCTTCACTACGCCCAGCTGTCCTTTTCCTCAATCCAAAATTAAAAGATTCGGTAGTTCTCATCAGTTAGCTTGTCTACGTTCTAGAAGTTCTTGAAGTGCTTCGTAATCGTCGGATTTTTTTGCTTTGATCTTGTATTTGCGATATCATTTTTTGTAGGGGAGTCATGCCATGAGACAAGAAAGTCATCCGCTGGTTCGTCAGCCACTGAGATGTGAGATATCGATACATTCGATTCTATAGGGGACATTCTTCAGTTCATATCTCGTCTGAAGCGTCTTGAACATGTCGTTGATCATCGTGCTTTCTTCTTGAAGTGATTGGGTAATGATGTACGATTCCAGAAAATTTTCTGCTAATTTCCAAAGCTCTTTGGTTACTTTCTTTCCTATTTTACCAAAAGATTCACTCGTTATTTGGATATCATTTCTATTTTTTTTCATCTTCGCTTTTCCAAAGGTTCTTTCAATTGCTAGGTAAAGACTGTCTTCTTCGATGTCGCTGTGTTGCTCCTTGCTAGTTATAACGTCCATAAGTTTTCCTTGGGTGAAGACAAGCACTGTGTAAATAAATTGTGTTCCTATAGATTTTACTAATGCAAGGTAGCCGTCTTTTTTTTCTGGAAGGACAACATTTTGTTGCTCGATAAATCATTGTAATGACTGATAGATGTCCCTTAGTTGGGCTGCCCATTCGAAGTTTTCCTGGGTGATAGCTATCTGTATTTGTTCCTGAATTTCTTTTTCTATCGGTTTACTATTTCATTTAAAAAACGAAGTGATGCTGGTGATGATGTCTTTGTAGTCCTTAACAAATCCCCCATCCGCATCGGCGGATTCCCTAAGACTTTCGCTTAGGACTATAGCCTCCCCCTTTATCAAGGGGGCCTTTAGCTTCTTAGCTAATTTGCATCGGCCGCGACAGAGTCAAAAATAATAATCAGAGCAGAGTTTTCCTTGCTTGAATTGTGTGGCTCTGCAACCTCTAAATTTGAGTATCTGTCTGAGATATTGGAGAAATTTTTTGAGCTGAATCGTATCATTTTTTGGTCCAATATAGAGCGATCCATCATTCAGTTTCTTTCTCGTCAAGAAAATCTGTGGAAAGGATTCTTTCGTGATCTTGATATACACGTAACTGTTGTCTGCTTTCAATAAGTTATTGTATTCAGGCTGATGTTGTTTGATCATATTGTCCTCGAGATAGAGCGCTTCACTTTCGTTTTTTACGATGAGAAAGTCTACCTTATCTGCCTTTTCTAGCATTTCCTGTTTCCATAGTGAGTTTGGTGAGAAATATTGTGAAAGTCTTTTCTGGAGATTCTTGGCTTTCCCGATATACAAAATAGTTCATTTCCTGTCTTTGAACAGGTAAACTCAGGCAGCGCTTGGTATCTTGGTGATATCTGTGGTAAACATGTTTTTTAATTCAGAATTCAGAATGTAAAATTCAGAATGAATGTATTTTATGTACTAGAAATTGCAAGCATAAAGGTTTTCTCTCTTTTTTTTGTCTCTCTCCACTTTTAGCGTCATTCCCGACCTGATCGGGAATCCAGGTTGCGTAGTATGGATTCCCGCTTTCGCGGGAATGACGCCGAGACGGAGAGAGCTATCTGCTCGATCCCGTTGCCGTGAACGGGACAGGCTCTACCTTTCACATTGATTTGTTGATAGCTCCATAACAATGTTATTTTAATTGTACTTTATTTGTAATTTAAAACAAAAAACCCTACCGAAGTAGAATCTTTTGTTACTAATATAATTTGATACTATATGAGACTATTTTTTAGATGTTTTCACGAGTTCGTATACTCCTTTTTCTACTCTCTTGAAAAGATCTTTGTACTTCTGAAGATTGAGCATAACTGTATTTGGGCTTACCATCTTCTCTTTCAACATTTCTTTGCAAAGTTCTTTGACATTCATTGCTCTGTCGTTTCTTTCGAATATTCTTACTAAGATTTCTTTTACCATACCTCCTTCATATCATCGTTCTTTGAGTCCGTAGATTCCAAGTCCTAGATTGACGAAGAGATCATTGTTTTTTACTAATTCGTTATGTACGGTATTGATCTTAACATTTTTTGCTGGGAATCGTTCCATGATTTTAGAAGGCAATTCCTGATAGTGAACTGGTTTGTTGATTCTTCTCATAGTGTAAAGAATCTTGAGTTTGATAGTCTTTGGATTTACATCAGCAAAGGTAGGCAATCCAATTTTTCCATCAAATACGTTAATCTCTCTGATAGAATCGAAGAAGTTTACGTAGAAGAGATCATTTTTGATATAGTGAACATCTTTGTAATCTTTTGCGAAGTTTTCTTTCATCCATCCGATGAATTCATACAAGTCTTGGCTCTTTGCTCTCTTTTCAAAGTAAGAACTGATAGTAAGGACCATCTTAGTCAAAAGATCTTCATATAATGGTTCGAGATAGAATGCTTTGTTCAAATATTTATTTCTCTTGAGATAGGTTACATCAAAATCTGAAACGAGAATCAATTTAAGCTCTTGTTTAGAGAACTTGAATATATTCTTGTTTACCAATTTGGAAATCAATGTGTCTTCTACAAGTAAACCTCCATGAACATCAAGAACTTTCTTTGCTTCTTGAAGTACTTCCATATAGGTATCATTTCCAACGATAAGTCTTCTAAATCTCATCAACGCTTGAGTTTCTATTTGTCTGATTCTTTCTCTTGTAAGAGAATACTCCTTTCCAATTCTTTGGAGGGGTGTTTCTTTGGATCCATCAAGACCAAACTTCTTCATAAGAACAAGTCTCTCTTTTGGTTTACAGTATATCAAAATATCCTTCAGGTTTGTCTTTTCGATATCCACCTTGAGTTTCTTATCGTCCATTTTTACATTAAAGTTCATGGAAATTAATTTTAATTAATTAAAAATGAGATATTCATTTAGATATAAATTTTACTTCATAAGTAATAAGAATTTGCTCCTTAATGTCAAGAGATTGTTCAGATATTTTCCTAAACGCTTTTCATTAGAAGAGGCTAGTTAAACATTGAATTTGAAGATGATACAATCACCATCTTGTACTATATACTCTTTTCATTCTAATTTTACAAGTCATTTTTCTTTGGCTTTGTTCCGAGAACCGTGGGCGATGAGATCGTCATATTTCACCACTTCGGCCTTGATAAAGCCTTTTTCGAAGTCGGTGTGAATCACTCCTGCCGCTTGAGGTGCTGTGGACGCGATAGGTGTAGTCCAAGATCTTGTTTCCTTTTCTCCTGTAGTAAAATAATACATCAGTCCTACTTTTTCAAAACCTAATTTAATTAAATCGTCTAGTGTTGGAATGTGGGTCACTTTATCCATACTCACTAATTCTCTGATAAATTCATCTTTATCTTCGTTGCTCATATCCATCATCTCTGATTCCAATTTTGCACATACAATAGCTACAGGACTTTGTAATTTTTCCATAAACTCATTGGCTATTTCGTGAGCAAATGGAATATCGTCTTGGCCAATATTTATCGCGTAGACAATCGGTTTCGTTGTGAGGAAGTTATATGATTTGAGAAGTTTTTCGTCGTCTCTAGTCAGTTTATCTTTTATATTATGAGCAATTTTTCCTTGAATCAATGCATTTTGAATCTCCATCAAAATTTCTACCAACCTGACTTCATCTTTATTTCATTTTCCCATCTTCGTTTTTTTTGCGAGATTTGGAAGATTTCTCTCGATGACTTCTAGATCAGCAAAGATAAGTTCCGTATTGATAATCTCTACATCTCTCATTGGATCAACTTCTCATTCTACATGGGTTACGTTACTATCTTTGAAATATCTCAAAACCTGCACGATGGCATCCACCTCTCTGATGTGTGAAAGAAATTTGTTTCCCAATCATTCTCCCTTACTTGCTCATTTCACAAGGCCCGCAATATCAACAAATTCTATACTGGAATATATTTTCTTCTTGGACTGCGACATCTCAGCGAGCTTATCGACTCTAGGATCCTTCACATCTACGATTCCTATATTTGGATCAATTGTACAAAAAGGAAAATTTTCTGCTGGTGCAGCGTAAGATTTTGTAAGTGCATTGAAAAGCGTAGACTTTCCGATATTCGGCATTCAAACGATTCAGATTTTCATAATCAATTAGCTAATAAGTTAAATTATATGTTACCTTAATTATCTTATAAGTAATTACAAATTTATTAAAATATTTTGCTATGAGTATATCTTGTTTAATTCTACATCTTCTATGGTATCAAATTCTATTATTTTATCTGCAAGTACTCTAACGAACCTTAAATTGATTCATTTTTTGATGAGTAATGTTAATTTTTTTCACAATGCCTTGGCATATCCTATTTCCAATAGCATTCCTTCGCTTTTTTCTTCACTTTCTACAAATGCAAGTATCCCGTCTGATTTTTTTATTTCAGTGAACGACTCAGATATTATTTGATAATTTGATTTGTCTGGAGTTTGCCGATTCTCCACGTCACGACAAAAAATAAAAGCAGAATTTCCTTCTCTTTCTACTATACTTGAGATTATTTCCAAATTTCTTCTGAGAATTTCTTTGTTGGAATCTAGAAATTTGTAGGCTATATAATATCTCATTCTTAAATTTTAATAACATAAATTTCTTTACTTTCTTTTCTGCAGGCGTCTGGTTTCAATGTCTTGATATGTTTTCCTCAGAAAATGGTTTTCATTTCTTTTACAAATTCTTCAAATCCTGGACCCATAAATACTTTGATGACAAATTTTCCATCGGGCTTCAGAAGATTTTTAAGTATCGGTTTCACATATTCAAGTAGCTCGAAAAGCCTCATGGCATCTACATCTTTGACGCCTATAGTGTTTGGTGCCATATCTGACTGGATGAGATCTACTTGTTGGATATTATTTTCTGCTAAAATTTCTTTGATGTGATTTACATCTTGAATATCTGCTTTATATGTTTTCACTCATGGGAGATTAACATTTACATCTTGGATGTCTACGCCAAGAATTTTATAGTTAGTTATTTTGTATGTATTCATTTGCGTAACTGCGTATTGCATCCGACTTCCTGGTGCACATCCTATATCGAGAATTGTTTTTGTAGTTTTATCAAAAAGGTGAAATTTTTTTTGAATTTCCTCAAGCTTAAAAACGCTTCTCGCCTTGTATCATTCTTTCTTTGCTTGTTTGAAATAATGATCCTGAAATTCAAATTTAAACATAATTTTATGATAAATAAACGATGATAGCTTATGTATTTAACGGGGAAAAACAATTTGTTTTGCTCCCCGTCACGGCGTCATTCCCGTGCCAAGGTTTGGAAGAGGGAATCCATACTAAAGTATCATGGTCTGGATTCCGGCCGCAACACTTAATGCCGGAATGACGCTAAAACGTGGGTGGATGATTTTATTGTCTGATATTGAACTTTCTTAGTTCTTTTTTTATTTGTTTGTAATTTGGAGAAAAACTTTCTACCAGTGCTCGAAATTTTTTACTATGGTTTTTTATTTTCAAATGACAGACTTCATGGATGACGACATATTTAATATATTTTGTTGGTAGATGAATGAGATCGAGGTTGAGCGAAAATTTCTGATCATGGGTACAACTTCCTCGTTTGGATGTGGTCTTTCTGAAACTAAGCTTTCTATACGGTATTCACAATTTTTTACTATAGAGATCAAAAATGGGTGTAGTGTATTCTGCTAATATTTCCTTGAGAATTTTGGATGTTGGATTTTGGATTTTGGATTTTTTCTTCTGTGGATATTGTTTATAAAATTCTTCTATCGGAACCTGTTCGCCAAAAAGTAAAATGCTATCTTTTTTGATTGGGTCTATATGAGTTCTTTTGTTGTAGCGTTTCAATAATTGCTCTCCTTTGGTAATCATTATCTCTTCAAATTTACTTCATTTTTTGGATAGGGGAATAGTGATCAGGAGCTTTCCGTCCTTATCTATCCTAGCGTATCCGTGTCTGATATTCTTATAGACTACTTGCATAAACGACCAAACGATAAAACGACCAAACGATGAAATATCAAAACGAATAATATTGTTTGTTTGTTCGAAGGCAATGAAAAAATCTACCCTAAAGTAGACTCTTTGTTTTTTGAAGTATAGAATTCTATAAAACTTCTAATGCTTGCAATATTTCTCCCTGATGTTTTTTAACATCTTCTTTGTATTTGGGTAGTAATTTTGTTCTCTCAAGAAACTCACTTAATTTGTTGCCATTTTTGTTCAATGTTTTTATAGATTTTTCTATTCCTTGTCTTAATATAATAACTTCTTGATCTGGTATCCCATTAAGTGTTCTGAGAATGGTTTCTCCCCAATTTACTTCGTAACCAATTCCATTAATGGTTTCTACGAGTCTTTCTGTGTTGAAATCTTGATCAGGAATATTTGTGCAAGTATTAAATTCGGTTAAAAACAGCATTGCATCAAGAGCATACTTTTTTATTAATTCGATTTCGCTATTTTTCTGATTTCGTTTCTTGATTATTTCTATGGGATTTTTTATATCATCATATATTGTAGTATCTTTGGGAAGAAGAGGCATCACATAAAATAAAAGATAAATATCATATATTCTATATATAATTACTACATAAAGTCAAGTCTTCTTATGGATTATTAATAATTAAAAAACCCACCGTTTGGCGAGTGAGTCTTTTAATATTGTTTATAAATTACTTTCCGTACTTAGCTGCACTTCCTAGATGTTCTTCGATTCTCATGAGCTGATTGTATTTACATATTCTATCTGTTCTGCTTGCTGATCATGTTTTGATGAATCCCGTATTTAATGCGACTACTAAGTCTGCGATGAAGGTGTCTTCTGTCTCTCCTGATCTATGCGAGATGATGGCGTTCATCCCGTGAGATTGAGCCATGCGTACACAGTCGATAGTCTCTGATACGGATCAGATTTGATTTAATTTTATAAGGATGGCATTCCCCATTCATTGGTCGATACCCATTTGTAGTCTTTCCATGTTGGTAACAAACAAATCATCACCTACGAGCATTATTTTATCTTTTAATTGTTTGGTAAGTTCTTTTCGTCCTTCGAAATCATCTTCCGCCATACCGTCTTCGATAGAGATGATAGGATATTTTTCTACTCGATTCTTGTAGAGTTCAACTAGCTCTGGATGGTCAAGTGTTTTCCCTTCTCCTTCGAGTACATACATTCCATCTTTGTAAAATTCTGATGCTGCACAGTCGAGTGCTAACTTGATTTTTCCTGTATAGCCAGCTTGCTCAATCGCTTGGATAATTACTTGAATCGCCTCTTCATTACTACCGAGATTTGGCGCATATCCACCTTCGTCTCCGACTCCAGTGTTGTATTTTTTGTCTTTCAAAATTTTCTTCAATGCATGAAATACTTCAGCGCCCATTCTCAATCCTTCATGAAAATTTGGAGCTCCCACAGGCACGATCATAAATTCTTGGATATCTACATTGTTATCTGCGTGTGATCCACCATTCAAGATATTCATCATCGGAAACGGCAACGTAACTCCTTCATTATTTCCTATATATTCGTAGATCCATTTTTTCTCTGTCTGTGCGCAAGCGACAGTAAACGCCATAGATGTCCCCAAGATTGCGTTAGCTCCGAGTTTAGATTTTGTCGGCGTTCCATCGAGCTTGATAAGGACTTCATCAAGTGCTCTATAATCTGTAAACTCCTTATTTGCTATTTCATTTTTGATAGTCGTATTTACATTAGCCACTGCAGTAAGTGTTCCTTTCCCTCCATATCTTTTGGCATCACCATCTCTGAGCTCAAGTGCTTCGTGAACTCCGGTCGATGCTCCTGATGGAACGATTGATCTACCCATGATTCCGTTATCCAAAGTGACTTCTACTTCAACCGTAGGATTTCCTCTAGAATCTAAAACTTCGCGTGCGTGAACATTGATTACTTTATACATGATTCATAATTACTAAAATAAAACAAGCTTGTATATATGATTCACTTATTTTTTTGCAAGAAAAAGATTTTATTTTAAACTAGCAAACCCTCCCTAACCCTCCCTTGACAGGGCGGGAACAATGGAAAAATAGATCTATTCCATATAGCCCCCTGTCAAGGGGGAATGAGGGGGTTTGCTAAAAAAATATAAATGAAATCTTTGCAAGAAAATTTTGGAAAAGCTGATTGTTTCTTCAAAAATTTTATATAAAAAACCCGCTGAGCAGAAACCCAGAATAGGTATTGTCAGCGGATATTGGTTTTGGATAGTGAAATTACTTGAGAGTAAGAGTGAACATTACGTACGGCTCACTGCCTTTAAAATGTTCAATCTCTGCTTTGTTTCCGGCCTTATTGTATGCACTTGCCAATGCTTCAGCGATCCGCAAGAGATAGGGATTTTTCTCTGTATATCCCAAAGTAAACGAGTGTTCATCAAGTTCATTGATGGGGGCAAACGAGATTAATCCTTCTTCAATATCATACAGTAATTCCATAATTTGTTGGCGCCTTCTTTTTACCATTGCCTTTTTTGCTACCATGTCAGGGTTTTTTCCCAAAAATTCTTGTTCGATGAGATCTGATAATGCTTCATGTCTCTCATCTCTTTCTTCCCTTTTTTGATTAATTTCTTCCCGCGTAAGGAAGTGAGGCATGTTTTTTTCCATGTGTGTCAAAATTAGTTTTTGTTTGTGTAATAGTTACCAGTTTGTATTTAGAGTAAATATCATATCCATTGTATCTAATAAGTCAAGTTATATATTTTTTTAAATCTTTATCTGACCCTTGGAACTATCAAACAGTTCTTTCTTGAAAGACTCGAGATATCAACTATTGATTCTTATTTTCCCTTCTACATCTTTACCATAATTTTCTTCTATCGATTTTATAAAATATTTATTGCATATATTTCTTACGACTGGTACGAGATCAAATGAATAGTTGAACGTTATCGTTCTCATGATTTCTGTCTGGATGATGTCGGCGTGCTCGATAACTTGTTTTGCTGTTTCTCCGTAGGCTTGAATCAGCCCTCCAACGCCGAGTAATGTTCCACCAAAATATCTCGTAACGACAACTAAGACATTGTGTAATTCATATTTTTCTATCATACTCATGATGGGTTTGCCTGCTGTATTTGTCGGCTCGCCTGCATCAGAAATTTTATTATGTTTACTACTATATATTGTGGTGCCAAAGATATCAAAATTCATCTGCACTTCGTATCTGTAGGCAAAACAGTGATGACTAGCGTCAGGATATTTTTTCTCTATCTCGTGAATGAAGCGGTCAGCATCTTCTTTGTTTTCAATATGAAAAATATTCCCGATAAATCTTGATCATTTAACTTTGGGAATTTCGTATTCGTGATGTTGTGTGGTTGTTTTATAGAAAAGTTTATTCATATTATTTTTTACAGATCGGTTTTTACACTGACCTTAAATTCTGAAGTAATTAAGATGGTAATTATTCCATGAAGGAGTATCCGAACGGGTGTAAGACTGACAAATTGAAACATATATGGATTGTTGGCAACGGCGTTTGCCACGCTTGATATGCCTGAAATATTGATACCGTCCATTCCCAAAATTGCTATCTGTAGGGTAAGTACCATGCTGATTACCGTAAGTGGAACGAAAATCATTTGCAACATTTTCTTGATCGCTTCGTCACCTGGTAATGATATTTTTATTTTAGATGTTTTGTATATCACGACGAGTAAGATTACATATAAGATTAGAATTATAGTCATACTTCCATTGCTCAAAAAATTAGCCACCTTATCATATCCAAATCCCATAAAGGTAAGGTCGGGAGTTTTTTTCATTGTTTCGACGGCTAGATTCATGGATTGTGAAGCTGCCAAACAAATACTACTCAAAATATAATTTCCCAAAATCACTCTGATCATCTTCTCTATTCCGATGGTGAATGCAAAAATTGCCAGTATTCCAACGACGACAACTATTGCATAGGTGATAAGATTTTCGGTCATGATAAATGAATGCAGAATGTAAAATTCAGAATTCAGAATTCAGAATTAATATATTTTAATGACTATTATTCAAATATTCTTTTATCTTTTCAATATCTTGGGCGTGCTTCGGTTTATCATATGCTATTTTGAACTGGAGGATATCTTCTAATGAGGCGAAAGGAATTCATTCTATAGTATCTGCTTTTTGAAGCAATTCTTTTAGTGTCGGATTGAAATCTTTACAATTAACATCCAAATATAATTCTATACATCCACGTCTCAAGTATATATGCCCTAGTTTATCTGGATAGGTCCAGGGTAACTTCTCTCGTCCCTCTTGTTCGCATTTTTTAAACAACTCAGGGCTTACCACAATATCTATGTCCTTTGTTTCTTTCATATTATGTGCAACTAAGGGGCCGCTACCTACTATGATGTATTGTCCTTGCGGAAAGTTAAGTTTTTTTATCTCTTCAAAAATGTTCATAGCAAGAGTCCTATTAATAAAATGAGTCCTATATCAATGAGCATAAATTCGTGAATAAAGTTCAGATTATTTGTTGAAAAAGTCCTTGCGATGTATACAGTATAAGTCCTAACTTTATATATGTATCCAATTTGATGAAGTTTTCAATCAAAAGATGACGTGTTTTGAAGAAATCAGGGTTTACTATACGAGAGATACTTGTTATCGTAGTAGTTATTTCTGTTGGTTTGTTGTCTGTGATTGTCGTACTTACCAATGGGATGAAATATGTGCAGAAAACCAGACAAAAGGTTGTCGCTTTGAATCTTGCAAGAGAGTGAATGGAGGCAATATATCAAATAAGAGATACCAATCGAATGAGACGAGCTTGAGTCAAAGATGCGTGTCGACTCAAAATAAATCCCCTCGTAGATGAATGAGCCGTATGATGTGCCAATGATCTTCGATTTAGTTCTGGTAGCTATGCACTTCAACGTTTGACGATTTGAGAACAAAAATATTTTGCATTGACGGGTCCTTTTACTGAGTGAATTGATCTCAACAATGGTATAGAAGCCAATTCGTCATTCTCTCTGTGCCAGCAAAGTGGTTACTGGGACTCGTGCATTTGAACATCACCCACTACCAGTGAAGGAAAATATTTTAGAGAAATACAGTGACTTGGATTGTATCTCAAGGATGTTGTAGCTACTTGATGACAGATACTTTCTTGTACATGATGAACTGATGTATGTGCCAGTTCCAGAGCAAAAGAATTCCGTTTTTGTAGCAAAGTTGTGTATATAGGTGAGAGTACCGGTGAAGTAAAACTTTGTGGAGTGATGACAAACTTTAAACAATAAAAAATTTAAAATTTAAAATTGTTTTGTTGTAGTATGGATGTAAAGGAGTTAGAAAAGTTTTTCAACTATAAACCATTCCTGGATCAAGACCCACAAATTATCCTTGATAAGATTCTTTTGAAAGCAAAAAAATATTTACCGGCAGAGTATATTCCTCTGATTCAAAAAGCGTATGACTATGCTGCAGAAAAACATCAATGACAGATCAGACTTTCTTGAGAGCCATATATCGTTCACCCTCTCAAGGCAACCAATTTTCTGATGGAAATTAAACCCGATTTAGAAACTATTCAAACCTGTATTCTTCATGATGTGATGGAAGATTGTGATATTTCCGAAAGAGAGATAGAAAAAGAATTCGGCGCTGAAGTTGCAGGACTTTGTGAATGAATGGTCAAAGTCTCTAAGATCAAATATAAGTGAGAAGATAGACATCTAGAGACGCTCAAAAAAACATTTCTCGCGATGGCTCGTGATCTGAGAGTAATCTTTGTTAAGCTTGCTGATCGTATCCACAATATTCAAACGTTACAGTATCATCCCAATCCTATCAAGAGACAAAAAATCGCTCAAGAGACTATGAAAATCTTTGTCCCGATCGCTAAGAGACTTGGATTGTATCACTATCAATTGTATCTAGAAAACGGTTCATTCAAGGTTTTGGAAGAGGAAGCATTTGGTGATATATTTGCTTATTTGAAAAAATATTTTGGTGAATGAGAAAAATATACAGAAAGAGGGATCAAAATATTGACGAACATATTTGACAAAGAAGGAATACAAGATTTTGCGGTAAAGGGTAGAATCAAGAGTCCTTATAGGATATTTGAAAAACTTCAAAATAGATATAAAACGACTGATATCAGTGCAGTTATGGATTTGCTTGCCTATAGAGTTGTCATCAAAACGGTAAGTGATTGCTATATGGTACTTGGTATCATCCATAAATATTACACGCCACTCATCAAAAAGATCAAAGACTATATCGCAGTTCCAAAGTTTAATGGCTATCAGAGTATCCATACTACGGTACTTGGTATGTTTCGCTTCCCTGTGGAAGTTCAGATCAGAACTCATGAAATGGATGATGTGGCAGAGTTTTGAGTGGCGGCGCATTTTGCCTATACAGAAAGTAATGCTCCCGTCAAAGTTTCACAACAACAAGGAGAATGGATCAAAAAGTTACAAGATATCGTCAATAACTATACCTCACTTGATGATAGAGAGCAGTTCAAAAAAGAACTCAATATCGAACTTTTTGAAAAGCGTATCTTCCTCTATACACCACAAGGAGATGTTATCGAATTGCCTATAGGAAGTACTGTGTTGGATTTTGCATTTGCTGTGCACAGCAGTATTTGACTGAGTTTCAAAAATGCAATCGTCAACTGAGAAATCAAACCTATCAGTTATATGCCACAAACTTGAGATGTTATCAAAATCAATACCTTCAAAAATAAATATTCTGCCAATAAACATCGATTGGAATTTCTTAGCACGTCCGGTGCCAAAAATAATTTGACGAAATTTCTTAGAAGTCAGCAGAAAGAACAATTGGTCGGCCAGGCCATTCACGAGCTCAATAAACATCTCAAGATGTTTTGATTACCATTGTTTTATTCGTCGAGCGACCAGATAAGCAAAAAATATTCCAAAGAGGAAATAGAAAAAAAACTTCTTGCGATCTTGGACAAAAAAGAAAATTATTCACAACTTATCAAAAGTGTATATCCGAAAGAGTTTATTGCCAAGACCCAACAGGCACATCCATTGCCTAAATCTACAGAGCAAGATATACAAGATGCAAAGGAGATACTGGCTGTCGTCGTCGATGGTGATACCTTGATAAATTATTATTACTGTCCTGAGTGTAAACCTAAACCAGGAGAAAAAATTATTGCCAAGACAGGAAGAGATGGTATCAGAATCCATGTAGTAGATTGTAGAGGTATCAAAACTGTTTCTTTCGATAAATTACTTGAAGCGCATTGGTTATGAGAATCAGATAATATTTACAAAATCCGAATTGAATTAAAGATCTCTAGTAGACCAGGAAACCTTATCGGTATGATGAGAATCTTTACTGAGCTTCATGTCCCTGTTCTTCAGGTAACGATGAAAAACATTCAAGATAATATGAGTTTGGTTGCTTTCGAAACTGAATTTTCCAATCCAGGCAAAATAGCATTTCTATTGAATAGCTTGAAAAAATATGATGATTCTCTAAAAGTGATTAAGAAACATATATCTTAACTGCTTCGCGATAAATGCTCGTCCAGACTCGCGACGAATAATTGCTAAACAATAGCCGAATAATTGTTATAATACAGCTATTTTTAGGCAACAGTTGGTCATCCCGACATGTCGGGATATTAGTCTTTATATTTGTAAATTAGTAACCATGGGTACATGAGTTGGTGTCGTGCTTGACAAGTCTTCCTGGACTTTAGCTTCTTTGTTTGGTTGAGGAGGGGCCTCATTTTGGATAAATATTATCGCTATCTTTCTTATTTTCTTGTGGGTAGTTGCTATCATCCGAGTAACCAAAGATATTATCAATAGAACAAATAGTTTCAGTCTTCAGGTGATTAGTATTTTGTTTGTAACTTTTTTGACACCACTTATATGATTACCTCTCTACTTTCTTATTAGACCGATAAGCTACAAAAGAGATAGAATACCTCGGAGAGAAGCATGTGCTTCAAACTTAGTTCCTTGCTACAACTGCAATACCTTGAATCCAAAAGAATATGTTTGTTGTATTACTTGTGGAGAAAGACTTAAGATAAAATGTAAAGAATGCTGAAATAATTATGCTCATTCATTTGCGTATTGTAACATCTGTGGTGCGCCAAATATAGACCTTTAAATAATGATAAATGATAAATTAGAAATGATAGTTGAACAACAAATAATTAAGAAGTGAAACGAAGAATTAATGTTTGGTCAACTATATATCCTTCAATCAAAAATAAGAAATATATTTTTGAAGGAGGATATATAAATGTTTGTATTTGTATGTGTAAACTATTGTAATCTACGATAGTCTATAAGAAAAACAAAATCATAAATCTATCATTTATCATCCACCATCTCTAATTAATTATTGATTACTTATGTTCTTAGTTTTCACTCTTGTTCTCTTGGTAGTTGCTGTTGGAATATTGGCTAGTGTATATTCTATTTTTTTTCCATTTATGCAAAATCTATGAACGGTCAATCAATATCAAATGGCATATTATGGAGCAATCTCTGCCGTAGAAAGAGCAGAGCTTGGACTGAGATATAGAGATCCTGGATTTGTTTGATCAGGATGATTTCTTTGAACTACGGGTTATGGTCCATTGAGTGATTATACTCCCGAATTGTCTTCTGGTGTTCTGCAATGATTTCGGCGAACGATAGATTCTAGAACCACCTCGATTCCTCGTGTGGGTATGGGTAATACTGATCCTATGCTTTCAGATATCAGTAGTAAAGATTATAATATTTTGTGATATACCAATCTAGAAACATTCTTGCTATGATATGATAGCACCACTGATCCTAATCTTTATTACACATGAAGAGTGACCTTTGTGTCTTTTTCTGGTGCTGGTATCACGGGAACATTTAGATTGCCACCAAAGATTTTTAGTGGGTTTTGATGATGAGATACTGCTTTGCTTTGTGATCGTAATTTTGTAGGTGATAACTGTGATCCAAATGATGATGGTGTCTATGATGATGTAGTCTTATCGTGGTCTATGGAGTGACACTACAATGGAAATTGATTTAAAATCTTCCCTACGACATCAGTGTTTTATCATAGTGGAATGCAAATTGATGAAGACAAAGATAACACTATTAGAGAATCGATTATCAATGAAACCCATACTATCGCCTTTGCCAATTCCTACACTCCTGTTGCTCCTCATGGCAATGGTTTACTCAAACATAATGTTGTAGGACAAAATGATCCAGGAGACTATAAATTTCAACAAATATTTACTGATCCCGACTCTCATTTTTCTGGCTTACGTTTATCGTTTGGCGCAGTGAATCTCTTCCGCAGTTTTACCGGCGCAATCTATCCTTATCTTGAATATCAATTTATTTTTCCTCAACCTGTTGCTGATAGATTTTATACTATCCAATGACATGGTCGTGTAGGAGAATATGATGTTCAGATTGTATTAAAAAAACCAACAGTTCAGTGAACGGTCGGTTGAGATTTTACGGTTATTTTCTAACTTCTTAAAAAGAAAGATTTAATATTTTTAATGCTTCATTGTTATTTAGTCTTTTGTCGTTTTGATAAACAGAAACATCAGTCATTATACTAGGATGTAACTGTCTGTTCACCATGTATTCCATATTTCATTTACTTATTTTAATCGTTTGTCAGTAAGCGTATGGATCGGTCTCTGGATTTTGTGAGATATGTCTTGCAATAGTATATCCATTTATTGTTTGATCCTTTTTGCTGCTTATCCTCAACAAATAATCAAGCTTCTTGTTCATCAAATATTGGTCATTTTCAAATGTTTTCATTTTTTCTCCTGTAACTAGATTTCAGTATTTATCTTTTTCTAGTTTGTGGATAGAGAGATTAGTCTCGTTTTCCTTTATTATATCGCTTTCAGTTGTTCAGTCATTATTTACTAAATCTATAATAATGTCACCAGAATTTTCATTTTTTTGTTTGCATGTACTCACCTTAATGCTTTTTGTATTGGTGTCAAAATTTATTAGTCCCTTTCAAAATATCGTCTCCAATAATATCGTTCAGTTTGTTTGTTTCTCAAAATTTAACCCCATGTTCTCTATTTTCTTTGTTGCATCTTCTGCTATGTTCAAATCAATATCATTTTGCAAACTTTCAAGCCCTGCGTCTACTGTTACATCATTGGGACTTACTAATTTCGCTGCCTCTAGGTTTTCTGCCTGATTTTGTGACTCTGCTGATTGTGCCATTTTTGTAGTTGTAAAATAATAAAGGTGGTTATTCCATGTTATAATTGTAATCAGAAAGCTTTATTTGTCAATTTTGTGATATATTAAAAAACCAACCATGCGGGGCATGGTGGGCGATGTTTTTTTAGTAATTAGAAATCTCGAGTGCCTTGCATAGCTGTTGACTGAGTATAATTTGTCACGGTAGATTCAAAGAAATTTGCCTTTTCCCCATTGTTATCTTGAAGCCTTTCTAGATGCTTATACGGACTTTCGGTGACTTCAGGATAAAGTGGTTTGAGTCCTAGGAGAGAAAGTCTATCGTTGGCGAGTCGTTTAGTATATTTTTCTGTAGTGTATTCATTGATACCAATTACACTATTCCCCAAGATATGTTGCGCTCGTTTGATTTCTTGTTCTACGGCATCAGAAAACATTTGATAGATCAATTTCTCGTCTCGCATGTCGGGAAATTCTTTTTTTATTTCGCGTAAAATGTTTGTGAACATCGTGACGTGAGTAAGTTCATCTCTACGAATATAGCTTATCATCCTATCGGTTGCTTTCATTTTCTGATGATCAGCAAGAGTATCGAAGAATGCGAATCCATTGTAGAAATATACGCCTTCCAATAAAAAGTTTCCGATCAATCCTTTGAAAAAATTTTCATCACTTGGATTGTCTATAAAATTTTCATAAATCTGACCTATATAGGTATTTCTCTCCAACAAGATTGGGTTTTCTCTCCGGAAATAATAGATGTCATCTCTCTTGTCGGCATCTACAACACTTTCCAAAATCGTCGCATAGCTTTGTGAATGTATCGCTTCTTGGTAGGTCTGTATCGCTAATAATAGTTGTACTTCTGGAGCAGTGATATACTCAGAAAAATTGGGAAGATTGGTGGTCTGGATACTATCCAAAAAGATAAGAAAAGAGAGGATTCCGTCGTATGCTCTTCTTTCTCCATCGTTCAATTCTTGTTTGTATTGGATGCTATCTTCGTTGAGTCCCGATACTTTTTCTGGTACTCGAAAATTTCCTATCATCACGCTGTACATCGATTTTGCTCGATTATATTTGGTATTATTCAGATTAAATAATCCGGTTGTATTGCCTTTGATGATGGTTCTTTCTTGTGCATTGTCATTGCCTGTGGGATTGAAGATTTTATTTGCTGTAAAGTCCATGTGATGATGATAAAATAATAAAGTACATTTGCAATTGTCTGCTACCCACTACAGCTAGCGCATTCTTTTGCCTCTAAACTCATGCTTCTCACATAATAAATAGTTTTGACTCCTTGCTGCCGTGCTTGGATATAATAATTGTACAATTCAACTGGTGATGTTTCTGCTGGATTGAAGAGCCATTCAAAACTGATAGACTGGTCGATCCATTTCTGGATTACGGTGATCATATTAATCACTTCGGTCATCTTCATGTGAATATATTCTTTGTAGTATCGTGTATTTTCCATATTTAAATTTGGAGCTACATTTACTGACGGTGCTATGCTGTTGGTCTCTACAAAATATTTTTTGTAAATAGGGAGGAGTCCTGCCGTCGTTCCTACTACGAGCGATGTACCGGTATTTGGCGCAGGGGAAAGGTGATAGGAGAATCTGAGTCCGTAAGTCTGTATCTCTTGTATCAATTTTTTTCGTTCATCTTTGAGTGTACTGTGTTTTTGATATCGTTGTTCATCTCTTCAGAAAAGTATCCCTTGCGACCATTTGCTTCATGGAAAGTATTCGTATGCTCATCTTTCTTGTGCTAATTGTACTGACGCCTGTAATGTCGTATATGCATATTGCTCAAATAATTTATCTACATGTTCTCTAGCAAAAGCTGATTCATACATCATCTTGTGAGTTGCTAGATACTCTGCAAGTCCCATAAATCATAGTCCCACACTTCTGTATTTTTGTGCCGTAAGTTCCGCTTCTTTGATAGGGAAATAATTTAGCGTTATCACGTTATCGAGTATCCTCATGGCGATAGGAATGACTTTTTCTATCTCTTCTGCTGTGTGTACTTTGGCTACATTAATCGAAGCAAGATTGCATACTACGGTATCTCCTCACTCGTAATTGATACTTACTTTGCCATCTTCTTGTGTTTCTTTGATAAACTTGGAGGGAGAAGTATTTTGACAAATTTCTGTACATAGCTGAGTAGAGTAGATGTTCCCTTGATGACTATTTGGATTTGCTCTATTTACGGTATCGCGAAAAAATGTGTACGGCATGCCGGTCTCTACTACTGATTTAAGAAACTTTTTAAATAAATCTTTGGCTGGTATCATCTGTTTGAGACGGATATCTTCTCTCTGTTCTAGTTTTTCGTATTCAAGAACAAAGTCATCTCAAAAAATATTTTGCAATTTTTTTCCTATTCTTTCCTCAACTTCCTTGGGATCAAATAGCGTCCGATTTCCGTTTTCCATTACTCTTTTCATAAAGAGATCTGGCACACTTACCGCAGGAAAGATATCAAAGGATTTTTTTCTTATATCTCCTGTCTCTGTCTGGAGATCAAAAAAATCTAAAATATCTTTATGTCGGATATCTAAAGTAGTAGAAATTGCTCATGCTCTTGCCCCCAATTGGTTTACTGCAGTAGCAGTATCGTTGATGACTTTGATTCGCGGAATAACTCCTCCTGAGGCTCATTGTACTCATCTGATGTCCGATCCCTTAGACCTAATGTTTCCTAAATACACTCCTATTCCTCCTCCAAATTTTGATATCTGTGCCATGTTTTCTATACTATGGTAGATTGATCTCAAATCATCATCAACATTGAGTTTGAAACAGCTAGAAAGCTGATGGAACTTAGTTCTTGCATTCATAAGTGTTGGTGTCGGAAGAGAGATTTTCTGAGTAGAACAATATTCATATATTTTCAATGCTACCTCCATTCTTTTTTCTTCTGGTTCAGGGATGGCGAGAAATAATGCTATCGACATATACATCTCTTGGGGGAGTTCTTTGTATATCCTGTTGGGATTCAGTAAATATCTTTTTTTGAGCATCAGTGTCGTAGTGTAGTTGTAGTTCATATCTGTCTCTTTATTCAAATGTTTTCCCGCTCTGAGAATGTCCTCTTCACTATAATGCTTGAAAAATCCTTCGTAGTATAATCATTGTTGTATGTATTCTTTTACCAATGCGAGGTAGCTTTCTGGTGTATATATTTGTTCGTGTTTAAGCCCCCTGTTTTTCTGTACTTGTTTATAGAGGTCTATAGTTGCCAGTCTCCCTGCGATATATTCTCGTTTGGTGTTTTGTACACTAATGAGGTTGATGGTGGTCTTGATGAGAAGCTTAATGATGTCTTTTGTTGCAATATCGTTGATGATATACTTCTCCAGATTTTGCTGTATCTCTTCAAAAGGACATTGTTGGGCCAATTCTAGAGCGATATGATTATACATCTTCTCTATTTTTTTTCGATCAAATGTCTCTTTTTTTCCATTCTCCTTGGTCACCATAAATATTTTTTTCTTCAGCTGCTCGCGTTTCTTATCTAGTTCTTCTTCTCTTTGCTTTGCATGTTCTTGTCTGTAAAGAATGTATGCTTTGGCTACCTCAAATTGTTCGTGCTTCATCAATGTCTTTTCTACGACATCCTGGACATATTCTACATCAATATATTCACCCTCCAGTAATTCCTGTTGTTTGCTTATAAGTTGCTGATGGATGTCATCTACGATGCTTGTGATATTTGTACTGTTGGTATTGGTTGCTTGATATGCCTTTATGATGGCTATTTGGATACGATCAAGTTCAAACGGTACAATTTCTCAACTTCTTTTTCTAATCTGGCTCATGTTCATGGTGTGTATAAAATAATATAAATATTATGCTTGTCTTTTCGAAAATACTATATATTGTGTTTTGTTTTTGTTCTGTACCACTATATGTTGTGGTAGCGTGTATAGAAAAAAAATCTTCCATTACAAGGGAAAATTTTCGAAAAATATAGGATATCAAAAAACCAACCATGCCCTGCATGGTCAGTTGATACTTTATGGTTATTCTCTAGGTATTTTTTCTATTGAAAGTGTTTCCTATTCTTTTGAACATATTGGTTTTGGGATTTTTTGGTGTTAGATTTTTTATTTCATCGTCTATTATCACTGCTAGTTGATGTTGTGATGCCTCTTCGATTTTTTTCTTTTTTGCTCAGGTGAATCTAAACAAAAGCACTATTTCGTCCATAATACCTTTTGGATCAAATTCCTCAAAGTTGGCTTGTAAAAACTTCAATTCTCTTAAGCACTCATTGTTGCTTACCACGTCCATTTATATCTTTATAAGATAAAAACTTACTTGAATTTACTTATCTGTTGAACGACTTCAAGACTCACTTAGTCTGTCTCTGTTAGTCTTTTTTTTCTTGCAACTTTTTTTTCATTGTGTTCTTTTCTGTATGCTTCTAGGGTCTTATTCTGTGAATGCATCCGACGTATCAATGAATTCTTTTTTGTTTGTATACTTTTCAAAATATCTTCCCCAAGCCCCTTTTGAAGCTGGTCATGAAAATCACAGAATGGCTTGATGATAAAATTGTTTGTCTTGTAATACTTGAAATATCTATTGATGCTTATTGCAAAGTTTCTATCGGTCTTGTTGTTCTTCTCAAAATCTTTGAGATTTCAATACAACAGATTCCAATTAATCTCATGTCAGCTGAACGCCTTTTTAAATTCTCTTTCTTGCATCGACACTTCAAGAATTATTTTCCCTATTTCATTCATTCTTTGCATCAGCTTATTAAGCCCTCATGTAATCCTCTGGAAATCTCTTTCTGGATGTGAAAAATCCACTTCCTGTAGGTTTTTTACATTGGCTGAAGCGATTTTGAAAGATCTTGCCTTTTCAATAACCGCTATTAAACTTTTTATCTCACGTTCTGCTTCTTCTCTTTTTTCCGGATCTTTTATTTTCAAACGTATAGAAGAAAAACTTTCTATAAGTCCCTTATACTTATTCATTTTTTGATTTTCTGAATCTATGATGTGTTGAAACTCTCTTGAGGCGCTATATCCATCTTCGAAGATGCTCATTGTTTTAACTCTATCATATTTACCTTCCTTAAGTATTTTTTGTGTAGAAAATCTTGCCATCTTGCCCTTGTTTTCTCCGTTATTGAAGAAGATGAAATTATAGGTACCGATAGGTATTATATCTTTGAAAAGGTCTTTGAATTCGTCAACCTTTTCTCCCGCGATTTGCATAAGTTCTAGGTCGGAATATTTTTGATCTTTTTTGATCAGCTTCAATTTTTTCAATAATTCTTGTGACAATTTTGCTGGGTCTATCACGATTTTATCCAAATATTCCATTATCAAATATCTGTTTTTCGCGTGATTATCTTTCTCAAAATTCGAATAATTTATTTTGATAAAATCTTTAGGATCGGAAAACATCAATTGGAGATTGGATCCTACGATACCATTGTCTATCTCTTCGTTTTTACGTTCAAGGAAGACACTTGTAGATGGCACGATGTCTCGAAAGTTTTTGTCAGGACCATTGTCTTTTTTCTGTTCAGTGAAATATGTTTCTAATTTTTCTCTTTGTCTGGTCAAAGACTGGTTTCTTATTTCTTCGACTTTGGCCTTTCTTCTGTCCGTGTTTTCTGCTCTAGTTCTTTGCGCTCTCAAATTTATCTCTTCTTTGGTTATTATCTTGAAGAGTTCGTCTTCTGTAGCTTGCGTGATCTTCTCTTTTTTTGCATCATTAGATTTAAACAATCACAATAATTCTCCTCTAACAGTTTCTGTTTCGAGAGCATAAAACTTTCCCTTGAGATATCCTAATTCGTTTAGAAGTTCAATTTTTTCTTGTGAAAAGGGCATTTTCGTAGATGAGGAATAAAGATATCCTAAACTTAGTCATTTAGGCTTTAATGTCAATAACAACTTGACATTTTATGTCGAATAAGTATAACTTCAACTCATGTGATCATTAACAAAAATTTAATAACAAGCCATGAACTATCAAATTTTAATTATTGGAGGTATTTGCCTTATTGTCGGCCTTTTGGTGGGCATATTACTTGCTCGCAAAAGAAGCGATTTCGTATCGTCCTTGGTAGGATTTATCATTTTCGGAAAACAACAGAACAAATCAAGTGAAACGATTCGTTTATCGGTCATCAACCTGACTGATCTGCTGCTGAAAGGATATGACAATTTCGAAAAAGACGAAAAAACTGCAAATGCAAACCTGAAACGAGATCAGAAAGATCTTAAGAACAAAAAAGCTCTGATCAAAGCTATGCAGAAAACGATCAATAAAGCAAACAAATTACTTGAGGAATGGCGCTGAAAATCCTTAAAAGAGTAAGCAAAAACAGACAAAAAATTAAAAAAAAAACTAAACAATTAATTTTCACTAAACAAATTTCATTACAAATTTCATTAAAACAAAAAAATTAAAAAAAATTTTTGGAGGACAAAATTATGTATTTATTATTAGGAATTATCATCGCTTTTTCTTCTGTGTTCATTTTGACCTTAATTGGTGCATTATTCACTAAAGAAAATCTTACCAGAACATTGGTAATCGCTGGCATCTGTACAGGTATCTATGCCGTTATTATATGGCTTATAAGTTGGGGTGCCCGTACTGATATTTATGGTCCCACACCTTTGTTTGGTTGGGTTATTTTCGGAGCAATAATTGCTGCTATTGTTGGAGGTGCTTCAGAAGAAGAACCAGTTGCCGCTATCCCTGGAGCTATTATCGCTGTTATAGGGGTGATTTGGCTTATAGTCGTTGCTATATCTGGTTCGGACATGAACAGATCAACTGATAAGGGCAGGTTATTGCAAGTGGAAATTAAAAAAGTAGATCAAAAAGTACTTAAATTGGCAGATCCCGAACATATTTGTCTTGTGAATGAACCTATGGCAAAATTAAAGGCAGAAAAAGCTTTAGCTAGTTTTAAACTTTCTGATGGTGGAAATGCGGGTTCACGTTATAAGCTTGATAAGGGTACCAAGCAATATGTTGATGGTCAACTTTGGTGGATTTTCCCACTTGAATTTAATGGCCATTTCCAATGGAAACGATTTCCAACCAGTCCAGGTTATGTAAGAGTGTCTTGTGAAAATCCAACTGAAGAAGCACAGGCTGTTCAACACAACCGACACGGAAAACCAATCATTATGAAGTATTTGAATACAGCTTCTTGGAATATACTTGCAGAAAGATACTTAAGAAAAAATGGTTATCTGAGAAATAAGATTGAAGACTGGACTTTCGAAGTAGATGATGATTGGAATCCATATTATACGGCATCCGATATTGAATGGACTATTAAATACGGTGGCGATAAAGTAAAGGGTGTTGTCGTTTTAAATGTTCAAACCGGAGAAGTTTCTTATTGCAAGATAGATGAAGTCACCGAAAAATATCCATGGATAGACAGAGCAATCCCTATTGATGTTATTGATTATCAAACCAAAAAATGGGGTTTGTATGCGAAAGCTGAATGGGCATTCACTAAGAAACTCGATGGATTGAGACAACAACCCACAGAAGGTTGGTATCTAACGTATGACGAGGGTAAATGTTATTTGTTTACTGGTTGGACAAGTTTATCAAAAAGTGTTGATCTTATAGGGGTCTCTCTTACGGATTGTCAGACTGGTAAAACTTTTTATTATCCTACCCAAGGTTCAACAGAAGAGCAGGCTAAATCAATTGCTAAGGGACATTGGAATAATTTCCCTGGTTATGAAATAGACGAACTTGTTCCATATAACATATATGGCATGTTAACCTATGTTATACCTATTTCATTTGAAAATCAATTCAAGGGAGTGTCATTGGTTTCTGCAGTGAATAAGGATATAAATGCAAAAGGCGAAACACTGGAAGCAGCATTGAGCGCTTATCGCGCTTCTATGTCCTCGGCAAATTTAAGCAGAGAAATACCATACGAAGGGCAGCCCAAAAGCTTAACCATTACTGCAAAAATCGCAGAAGTTGGAATGCCATTTGTTCAGGGACAGACCCAAATCTATCCCTTTACTCTTCAGGGTGTAAATAAAATCTTCCAGATTAATTATACATCACAAAATGCCAAAGCATCATTTCTTAAACCAGATCGTGAAGTTGTAATCATCTATATGGACACCAAAGAAAAGGTGATAACTTGTCAGTCTTTTGATATCCCCGATATTAAATTGACTGATCAAAATCCTTCACAAGCAAGATGGGTACAAAATCAAAAAGAGGTGAAGAAGGAGCAGGAAAGGGTAAACAATATCCAGGAGAATCAGGAGCTTATAGAGACTGAAGATTTGGGTAAAATTAATCCAGACTCGCTTAAGAAATTCATCAAGCAACAACAGAAAAAATAAGAAATAATATTTTTCATACCCCAAAGCCCGGACTAACCCTCCGGCTTTTTTTATTTCTGAGAAAATGCATGGACTGGTTTTTTGACAAAAAATGACAAAAGGAGTATAATTGTGTATGCTTTATTTTATGTGTGTCTTATGGGAAATCCAACAGAATCTTTCGATAAAGCTCCAGGACTTTCTCCCAAGGAAAAGGAGTATTTGAAGAAGACGGATATCGAAAAAGTATTCCAAGATATCAAAGCCAATGGACAGGATCTTTATGGTGAGATTATGGTAAACATTCATAAAGCCAACCCAAAAGAAAAACTTGATAAAGAAATTGTTTCGGCTGGATTGACCAATACCCTTATTGTGGAAGAGATCAAAAAAGATGCCACCATCTGGAAACAATATCAAGAAACTACAAAAATAAATACGCCAAATACACGAAAAAACGACAATATCGCGCTTTTGCAAGCATTAGCAGCGAAGTGTATCGGAACTATAAAATATAAGGATCAGAGCAATGATATTATCAAAATATTGAAAACTACAAATTATTTTACCGCAAAAAATCCTATTGATGGATATATGTGACCCAATACCACTATGTTATTTTCTTTGATAGCGAGACAAGAATTGGGGACCAATAAGGGCTGAACCGATGTACAATCATTCAACGGAGAGATTTCCAAAGAGCTTATTCTGAAAATGTATAAGTTCTGTAATCCTACATCCGAAAAAGAGAATAAAAAGAATTCTACGTCAGTCTCTCCTTATCCCTTTTTGAAACCAACCATAGTATCGACAAATCAAGAGATGCCAGAACAGAAATTACAAAACGAAATATCGTCCAAGGTCAATCTCATAAAAAGAATGTATTGAGTAGATGTTGTGTCCAATTCAGAAAAAATAGAAGATATTCTTAATCGTCTAAAAAATAAATATTCGGTAGATTTTTTGTCTTCAAGCCAATTAAATCCTCAACTGGATATGCTCAATAAAGAACTGTCTATCTATCCTCCAGGATTTATAAAAAATAGTTGAATAAAAAATATTATTCTGACCAAATGATATATCCGGACTGACAAAGAAATATACAATTGAAATCATGAACAGGCTTGACTGTATACGGGATCAGATTCTGTAGTGGTAGGAAGTTTTCGTTGAGATAAGAGCCAGTTTGTGCTCCATCATGAGTTTTACCATCTCTTGGACAAACAAGAAGACTGACTTACCAAAGACGATAAGATTCGAAAGAAGCTATGAAAAAGTTCCACTGTATCCTCGTTGAATATCACAAAACCAACACTAGATCAAACAGCAATTCAAGAGACATTAAAACAATTGGGCTATGCCACTACATCTGCTATCGAAAACCAAGCAGTCATCGCAGGATTTCTGATAAAAAACCCAAAAATAGTTTTGGACTTGGCAAAGACGGACGATGTTATGAAGAGGAAAATAGAGGTTTTGACTTGATGCAAAATAAATGCTAGTTTTACCTGATTTGAAAGAGACTATAGTTGACCGCAGTTTGTATATGCCTATGGGAAATACGGATTTACTGGTAGAGAATATTATGCTAAATGGTCCAATGGAATGATGAACTATACATGGCGGAATGCAAGAATTCGTGCAAGAGAATCCGTTTAATTCTTCCATAAATACCAATTTGACTTCTAAAATAAAATAGTTATAAGAAGTAAAATAAAAAGTTAATAATAACAATAATAAAATATTTGATTATGAGAAAAATCATTACTGTTGGAGAACCAACACATTGGTCAACAAATGAGGTTATTTTTCCTATAACCATTCGCAGCATTACCTATCAAATAGCCATCCTATTGTGCTGTATGAAAGGAAAAAAACTTTCTCTGAATATGAATAAATGCACATTCCCTGTTATCCTCGTTTGGATTTCAGATTCTCTGAATACTTACGACTGGTGGAAGGAGGAAAAGTTAAATCCAGATTTATTGCTCAAAGTTCCAGAAGCAAAACATGAAGAAATGCATATCATAAATGCTATGTTGATCCATGTGTTTGCTACACAGCAGGATTTGCGTGGACATCTGCATGATGATTTGATCCTCGATTATGAGGAATACCTGGCTGAAAACCCTCATGGCTATGTCACAAGTGAAGAAAACTTTAATGGTCTTCTTAAGATTCTTAAAGGCGATCTCCATTCGTTATATAAAATAATAATCAATAATATTCCATCAGGTTTCCAAAATCAACTGCAAAAATTGACCTGATTATTCAGCTCTATCATACCTCCAACTGACGACGATGCAAATTGCTTTTGTCCTAGGTTGGATTTTTTATTTATAAGAAAATTTAAAATAAAAAAACAGCAAACCCTCCCGACCTCCCTTAACAGGGCGGCCAAAGGAAATAAAATATATTCCGTAAAATCCCCTTGTGAAGGGGGATAAAGGGGGTTTGCTAAAATAAAAAAAATAAAATAGGTTATTTTATCCTTCTAATAGGTCGTGTACTTTTTGTAAATGCTTATCGTCTACGTGAGTATAGATTTGCGTCGTGGTAATTGATGCATGACCGAGGAGGGTTTGGACGGCTCTGATGTCTGCTCACTTTTTTATTAGCGCGGTGGCGAAACTATGACGCAAGGTATGTGGGCTTACTTTCTTATTAATCCCGGCTCGCGCTGCGCATCTTTTGACTATTTCCTCGATACTATTTCTACTTAGGTGTTCTCAAAATCAATTTCTTGAAAGACTGATAAACAAATATGGACTGGTGTCTGTTCTTAATTGTATATATTTTTTCAATGCGTCGATAGCATTTTTGGTCGCAAATACGGAGCGGAGTTTGGATCATTTTCCGACAACCGAAAATTGGTTAGAATCCAGTTTAATATCTTTTTTTTGAAGCATAATAAGTTCCGTCACTCTCAGTCCTGTTCCATAAAGAAATTGTAAAATCGCGAAATCTCTTGCTTGTTTAATTTCGTCTTTGATGTATTCGAGTGGTGTGGCGAGGATCTTTCCGATGTCTTTTTCATCCAGATAATTTACTTCTCTCGCTGGCGTTTTTGCCAGTTCAAGCTTATCGGGACTCATGCAGTCGATATCGTTTTTTAGAGCGAATCTAAGAAATGCTCTGATAGCTACGATGTGATAGTTGATGGTCTTCACATTCAATTTATTTTTGTGCAAAGCCATCCTATAGTCGAGGAGTTGCATGCGATTTATTTTACTGATTTCGATGTCACCACAAAATTCCAAAAATCTATTGAGCCAGAGACTGTAGTTCTCAATTGTTTTTGGACTTACGTTTTTTTCGTACTGAAGATAGTACATAAACTTTTCCAAGAGTGAGCTAATGATAGTACTAGAAACTTTGTTTTTGAAAAAAGATTTATTTTGCTTTGGTTTAATTACTTGGTGTTGTGCTGGTGTCTGTTGGGATTTCTTGACTGCCATCTGTTGAAGGAGTAGGTGAAACTGTTTGTTCTGTCGTTTGTTCTGCTAAGTCATTTAATTGCATAAGATATTGATCAAATTGTGCAAAGTATCCACTGAGGTTACTTATTTCCTCTCCGTTTGCAATCTTTTCGAGAAAGGCTGCAGCCTTCTTGGAAATATACAATCCATATTTTGTCATAGTATTATTTCCTAGTGTTTTCCCTTGTGTAAGAAAGGCTTCCCCTTGGGTTACGTAATCGGTTAATCTACCTATATTATCTTTTGGTAGCTCTGTCGTAGGAGTTCCAAGATCATTCAATGCTCAGAAAGCACTATCTCCAGCGCTTTCGTGGGTTCCTGTATCTGCTGTTCCACTTATTTGATCGCTTGGTATTTCCGTTCATGTAAGTTCCGTTCATGTAAGTTCCGTTCATGTAAGTTCTGTTCATGTAAGTTCTGTTCCGGTAAGTTCTGTTCCTGTTGTTACTTCACTTGCGTGCATTTGTGTTTGTCCTCCAAACATATTTCCGAATTCTATAGGGTACATAGTTTTGAGAATAAAAAATGTCGCAAATCCTAACGCTACGAAAAGTAAGGTAAAGAGCATTACTTTTACTCCTTTATTTTTTTTAGGAATTGTTACTTGAGTGACTGCTTGTACTGGTACTTGCGTTGTTGTAGTTGGTATGGTAAATGCTGGTATGATTGTTGGTGTTGCTGTAACCATTGGTGGCATAGGCATTACTGGCTGTGTAGTTTCTGCCACAAACCCCCTTTCGTTTTCCCCCTTAACAAGGGGACTTTCAGTTGGTGCTGGAGAAGCTATAGGGTTTCCTAACATTGCGTCGAGATCAAATGTCTTTGGTGCTTCGACGGGTGTTGGCTGTGGTAGTATTACGGCTTCTGGGGCCAATCATCCGGCATTGGTATTTCCCTCTAGTTCATTAATCATTTTTATATCTTCTTTCAGAGACGATGCCTCTGGAGGATTTCATCAGACAATTTCAGAAGATGAAGGAATTGTTTCTATGGTGCTTGATGGTTGTGCCTCTATAGGTTGTTCAACTATTTCTTTGACTTCGGGTTCAATTACTGGTTCTACTTTTTCTGGAATTACTTCAGGGATTGGTTCTATAATTGGAGTTACTATTTCTTCTGCTTTTACTTCGACTACTGGCTCTGAAGTTGCTATTTCATTAGTTGTAGGTTGAAGGCTTGCCTGTCCGGTAGGCAGGTCTCAAGTTTCAGGTTGTACTATAGCTGGCTCAACTACTGGTTCAACAACGGGACTTTCAACAGCTGGAACTTCAGTAACGGGCGCTTCAATAACTGGTGTCTCAACTACTGGTGCTTCGATCACTTCACTATTTTTTTGATCTTCAGTTTTCAATCGATCATCATTTTTTGGAGCTTCAGGTAAATTGAGATCTAAATCGAGATCTAATTCCACTGGTGTATTTTCAGGAACAGTTATCTCTTCTGCTTTTGGAGCATTATCAAGATTGATTTGTAGATCCTGAGTTGGAAGAGTAACTGGAGTTGTTGCCCCGCCTTGCGGGATTATAATGTCTGCCATATTTTATAATTAAGATGTTAAAGCGCTCAAACGATGAAACGTTCAAACGATATATTTTAGTCGTTTAGTCGTTGTATCGTTTAGTCGTTATTTCAATTATATTCCCAATCGCTGATTTTACCAAAAAAAGCTTTACCAAGCAAAATATTGACTTGACATTTCTCTTTAAATAAAAGCACATAATTACTATATATATTTTTGTGATATACGTTTTATATTTTGTTATATATTTTTATTGTTTTCTTTATATTTGTATTCATATAATCCTATATTGTGCAACGTACACTAATCGAAGGTTATTCAGAATAAAGTTTTGTTGGAAAAATATATTTTTTGAAATATTTTTTTATTTTTTTTGATTTAAGTTCTATTATTTTTTTGGCATATTTATGCACTTTTTCAAATGGTCAGCTAACACAATGCCCTTGTAAAAATCAAAAGTAAGGGTACGATTTTTTCAACAATATCTTTTATATAGTTAACCATCTGTACTATGAAAAATTTTACCAAAATTTTACTATTCACTTTTCTCGCGCTCGGTTTTGTGAGCTCAACCATGGCTGCAACAACTCCAAATCTTGGGACAGCAGCAAGTTTCGCCATTCTTTCCGAGACATTTGTAAACACAGTTGCGGGAACTATTATCAATGGAGATCTTGGATATACTACTGCTCCAGCAATGAATCCCACAATCAATGGAGTCTTGCACAATACGGCTGATGCTGCGTATACTGCGGCAGGTATAAATCAGGCTGCGGCCTTAGCTAATCTCATTGGTCAGTCTCCCTGTACAGACATTAGTGCCTTACTTCCTCTAGATGCAGTTGTTATTGGTACTAATCCACCTGGAACTTTTCCACCTGGCTGTTATTTCAGTGCTGGTGCGATGAATATAACTGCAAGTACAACTGTAACTCTTAGTGGTGCTGGAACCTATATTTTCAGACCAGGCGGAGCACTCAATACAGCAGCCAATACAAACGTTGTATTAACTAATGGTGCGACATCTTGCGATGTATTTTGGACTCCCAATGGTGCTACGAATTTCGGCGACGTTACTCATTTTATAGGGACTATCATTCCTGTAGCATTACAGACTATTACTGTGGGTGATAATACTACGTGGATAGGAAGGGCTTTGAATTTTGGAGCAAGCACACAGGTTATAGTTTCTGTTTGAAATCTTACTATCACTACGCCGACATGTACCGTCGTCCCAACACCATCTGGTGGTTGATGAGCAACATTATCTATTGATGTTTGTTTAAGCTGAGATTATTCTCCTAGCTACTATGATAGACTATGTGGAACATGATCTATTGCCGTTACAGGAACTGTCCAAACTGGAGCTATCCAAACTGGCACGATAGCTACTGGTACTGCTGTCATTACTACTCCTGGTTTTCCTAAGACATGAATTCTTTCTGAAAGAAGGACTTTCCCATGGAATAGTATTATATTTGTTAGTTTTGTAATAACTATAACATCACTTATTGTAGCTCTCAAAAAACGCACCATTTAATCTATATAAAATCTATGCAATCAAGAGTCTCGCTTAAGTGACTATTATTTACCATTGGTATTGTGGCGATTGTCTGATCCTCAATAGCTCTCTTTTTTCTGATTCCTAATTTGCCGGTTCAATGATCTACCCCTATGGAAACAATCTTAATCTCTGGTAATCATGTTTCGACTAAGACTACTTCATGACTTCCAACTCGTCTTAAAATTCCAAGGATTAAAACTGATGCTGTTATCGATTATGTGGGTCTTACTCCGACTGGAGCAATGGATGTATCAAACGGTCCTGCTGGCGTATCGTGGTATACTTCTGGTCCACGCCCTGGAGAAAAGGGTAGTTCCGTTATCGCTGGGCATAATGGAATACGAAAAAATGGCGATATATCAGTATTTCATGATTTGAATATCTTACGTAAAGGTGATATAGTATCCGTCGAAAATGATAATGGAGAAATTATTTCTTTTGTAGTCCGTGAAAGTAAGGTATATGACAAAATTGCAAGCACATTAGAAGTCTTTACCTCAAATGATGGAAAGTCTCATCTTAACCTCATTACCTGTATCTTTGATCCCATTTCCAAAACTTATCCAAATCGTTTGGTGGTGTTTACTGATATGGTGGTTAAATAATTTTCATTTTTTTGTAGGGGACGGTCGCGACCGTCCCTTACGTTAATTTACATATGTCTTCATAACACCATCCCTCGAACTTTAATCGTGGGATATTTTTGTTTTACCAATTTTGCTAGTTCATTGATTGTCGATCCTGTGGTGGTGATATCATCTATGATGAGTAGAGTTTCATTACCTTTAAAATCAAGCTTTTCAACTAGAAAAAATGCGTTTTTGAGATTGTGTAATCTACCGTTTCTATCTAAACTTGCCTGTGTTTTGGTATGCTTCTTTTTGTTTGCTATTTCAACCATTGGAGCTTGTAAATGTTTACTTAATTTTCCTGCTAATAGTTCTGATTGGTTATAGCCTTTGATAAAATATTTCCTGTACCGATGAGAAGGTATAAATGAAATTACTAAATTTGTATTTAAATCTTGGTTTGCCCGAATGGCTATTACTAGCCTGTCGACTAGGAAATCGCTGATGTCTTTTTTGTGGAAATATTTGAGTCTGATGATGAGTTTTTTCAATATGTCCGTGTAGGCGAAGGGGATGATGATACCTTCCAGAGCGTTATTTTTATCACATTTGCACTCTATACAGGTTTTGTAATCCTTGGATGCTCTATGGCAATAGGGGCAGATTTCTGGATGGGGTTGAAGTTTCCTTTTACAGGTTTTGCATAAATATGCTCCCACGGTTTGGCAGTCGATGCATTGTCTGGGGAATAGGTAGTCTATGAGTTTCATAGTTTGGAGTATAGTTACTCAGAAAAAGAAAAAAATGGACAAAAGTAGGACAAAAGTAAAAGAGTCAGCACCCGGGTGCTGACTAAATAGCTGAAAAACAAAAAAGGGCGAATAGCCCTTCATGTTCGTCCCGCTATGCGGGATAATTTCGACATCATCTCGATAACTCTCGATGTGTCTCAAATATATTTACTAGTCTAAATACCTATTTTTTAATTATTGCTTCGATAGCTGCGAAACTCATTTCTTCTTTATCGTTGATCAAGATATATAATTCATCACCTGATTTTCCTTTGAAGAATGTTACGGCAGCCTGATTGAGGAAGTAGTTTTTTCCGTCGTCAGTGATTGCAATAAATTTGTTATCGTCAGTTTTGGATAATATTGCTCTGATGTGTTTTCTTTCTACGGGTTGAATCAGTTTGTAGATAAACTTTCCATCTTCTAGTATTTTAAGCTTGAGAAAGTCTCAAGGTACGAGTTTAGTTTTACTTGAATAATTCAATGGCACAGGATATTTTTTCTGATCAGATCCGATCATAAAGTATCCGTCAAATTTTCCTTCTACTACTTCTGCATTTTCTTCTGAATAGCTCTTGAGCTCTTGTGCTCCCATTGATTGTTCAGCGTCTTTGTGTTCTACGCTTTCAGGATCTTCAGGATCAAATTTTGCAAGTTGATTGAGTGCGAGCTTGATTCTTTTCATATCATTTTCCATGCTTCCCAAGAGATTTTGTACGAATTGTACCATCTGTTGGTGTTTTTGTACCATTTCATCTTTATTTACTTTTTTTGGTGCTGCAGGCTTAGCTGGAGCGACTGGCTTAGCTGGTACTGTTGCTGTAGTTGCCTTAATTGGAGTAGTAGCTTTTGCTACTGGCTTGTCCGCTGTAGTGGGCTTAACTGTTTTTGGCTCTGCTTTCGCTGCCGTCTTTGGTTCTGCCATTTTTTTGTTTTTAATAAGGGTAAAAAGTTTTTTGTTTCGTATAAGATAATTATACGAGTTTCTAGTATTTTTGCAAATATTTCTTACTTCGATACTTTCTAGTGTATGTTTTTTTAAATAGCATTTTTCTCATTAGTGAGATTCTGTATCTTTATGGATAATTCATTTATCTCTTTATTTATATTATCTATTGTTGTTTCGCCCTCATTTCCAATTTCTTTCTTTATTATATTTAGCTCTTCTTCATATTTTTTTATTGATAGAGAATCTTGATCAATACAATTTTTATAGGAAACCTCTGCTTGTTGTATTCTATCTTTAGAACATATTCATCACCCTGGTGGTATTAATGCATGTCACAATAATTCAGAATATTTTTGTAATTTTCATTCAACTGCAATTATTTTATTGATGTATGATTGCGATAATTTTCATAAATAATCTTTTGAATAATCGGTTTTTGACCTCTCATCCGATATTCTATACCATTCTTCATGTACGGATTTAACCTCTGGTAGGGCATTCATTTTCTTTGTATCTAAACTTATTTTAATATTTAGGCTGTCCACTTCATTATTTATATATATTATCCTATTCAGATTATTCGAAATCTTATCTCTTTTTGTCCTCAGTCATTCTTGCTGTACCCTCAACTTATTAATTTGCTGGTCTATATTATTCCTTTTTTGCTGCTTTTTCTGTAGAAGCTCCTGATTTTTATTGTTCTCTTCTTCTGTTTTGGCTTGTATTTTTTGATATCTGAAGTTGCTAACATTGGCATCGTGAACGCTTATTATCCCTTGGATTTCCCTTAATAGTGTATTTATTTCATGGATCGTCATTTCATCCCTACAATAAATAACTTTCGCTTCTATTTCGTCCTTATATTCATCATAGAATTCCAATTCCTTAGCTTTTTTCATCTGATATTTCAGGTCTGCCAGTATGCTTATCTTATCGAATTCACTTGTTATAAGTCAATCATCGTGCTTATTTTTTGGTTTGATGAGTTCTTGGAAGTATTCATTAATGACCTTAAATTCGCTGATGGTTTTTTGATGCAAGCTATAGAGGCTTTTGTATTTATCCTCCAATTTTACCTGTTTTTCCTTTTTTTTAATCGGTTTCTTTTCTTCCTTTTGCGGATCTTGAATCAATATATACTTTACTTTACTCTGTGTCTTAGAAACGGTTTCTTCTAGTCTAATTAACAACTTCTCATTCCCTTCGTTTTTAATAACTATACTTTTTCTGATTTCTCAAATCGCATCTGACTTCAATGTCCCAAAAAGCTCGTTGTTTATATATAACCTCAGCTCTTGTTCTGGTTCCATGTTATTTTCTTCGTCTACAGGAAATACTAGCAAGTCTAACTGAATCTTGTCAGAATCGAGTTTAGTTGCTTTGGTCTGATTGTCGATGATGATTGATGTGATGGACATAGATGATATGAAGGAATAAATTAGCGATTAAATGTATTTATGTCATATATGTAGATAGTATAGTAGCATGTTTCCTTTTAAAATCGTCAGGAAGTATTTTTATTATCATCTCTATTATAGATTTTCTCTCATAAATATCGCTATGCTTTGCTTGTATTTTTTCAGACGTAACACGAAATATTTCTTTAATGGTTTCTATGTCATTTTTTAAACTATCAGAAATATAGGGTATGAGACTTACTGCTATTGAATTATATGGTGAGTTTTTTATTATATAAAGTATAAGATTTTTATTGTTTCTTATGAATTGGTGTTGAGTATTTACAAAAGATCCATAGTCTCCCGAAAAAGCTAGTAGTTCAAAAATATCTTTTTCTTTTTTAGATATTTTTTTTAAATCACCCAATCCTATTCTTTTTAACCAACACCAATTAAATACAGCCTCCAATACCTGTTCATTTTTTAATGTGATATCGGTGCACATATCATACGCTAAAACATTTTGCTCTACTGCCTCAATACATATTTCTGGAAGATCCTTTATTGCATCGGCTGCGCATTTCAGTGCCAACCCATTCTGTCTAATGGCAGCAATGACTATGTCATGGTTGTTTCTTAGGTTGTTAGAGGCGAATTGTAGAGCTAAACCATTTTGTTTTACTGCAGCCATAACTACATCAAAATCATCTATATATTCCTTATATTTTGAATCAGATAAATCTCGGCCACGAGTGCTCATAACTGATATAATTCCCTCTTTCTTTTCGTTTGTTGGGTTCTTTCTTATTATGGCTTTGAACCCAAGTTTTTGAGTTAAGATTTTTCATTTTTCCCTTCTTATTTCTATAATTTCCACGTTTATCCTTTCCCCAGGTTGCAGTTTGGTATAAATACTTTTGTCGAGTTTTGTTATATGGATCAACCCAGATATTCATTCGCCAATTACTACTACCACTCAATTTGATTTTTTTTCTATAATTTCTCATTCAAATTTTGCTCAAAACTTTATTTCCTCTTCTCAAATTTTGCGTAATTTATTTTTTTCTGATTCTTGCAATTCCTCTATGGTCTCTATTCATTCTTCTATCATAACTAATTTTATTTTACTCTTAACTCAGGATACTGTCTCTTCCAGCTTCACTGTTATACTTTCTTCATTACCATTGGGGATTATTAATGATTGTTTAATTTTTCCATCCGTATTTGATTCAAATGTTTTAAAGAGTTCATTATTCACATATAGCCTAAACTCTTGTTCTGGTTCCATATTATTCTCTTTATCTACAGGGAATGCCAGTAAGTCTAACTGAATATTTTCAGAGTCGAGTTTAATTGCCTTGGTCTGATTGTCGATGATGATTGATGTGATGGACATGAAGAATTATATATATAATAAAGATTCTGGATTTTGTTGGAGATAATCTCTGAGCATGTATTTTGCTTCATCTCCCAAGGCGTATATTCTTTTTACTAGATTTTCTTTATATGCCTTCTTTTGATTTGTGTCAGATGTGTTTTTAAAACGTATATAATCTGCGTCGTATTTTAACCCTATATCTAAAACTGCCTTTATTTGTTCAAAATCCATTGTCTTATATCCTATGTACGCTGCCATAAAATAGTCGTCTGATATTACTCATACAATTTTCTTGTTTATAAACTCTTGATATCTTTCTGTGAAAAATTCTTTATCGGCATTTAGTATTTTTTTTATATCTACTTCCGAAGATTTGACTTTATGAGGGTATTGAAAAAGTGTATGTCATACTATGGTTTTCACTGCGTCTTGATGTCAGATGCTTTGTAGACTAGGAAGGATTTTGAGGAGTCTACTTAGTATTCACTTTTGAATATGCTTATCTACGAAATCAGTGGTTGGTTTGAAAAAATATTTCAATATGTCGTCATAGCTGGTAGTTAAAGTAAATCCTTTGCCTTCTTCGATTATCTTACGATAAATACTATTGAGTAACGTTTTAAATTCGTCTTTCTGCTCCAAAATGTTGGTAATTCTCGCTTTGAGCAAATATGCTTCTATATTTTCTTTATCGTGAGTGATTACTTCATCAAGCCGGTGTTTTGCTACCTTCAATTTAAGATATTTAGTATATACTTTCGCCAAATCCATGGCAATGGTTTTAGACAATGAAATATTGTTTGCTTTGTTTGCAAATTTATATGCTCTCTCTAAATAGGCTGCCGCCCTCTTATCTTCTCAAAGATTTCTCAATGCAGTTCATGCTCCATAGAGATTAAGTAAATGCGTATTTCTTAGCTTCAATCCATTTTCAAAACTTTCTAATGCGACAGTCCAATCACTTTTAGAAGGACGTTTTTCCACGCCTAACATTTCAATCCCATACATGAAACACTCATTAGCTTGAGTGTCTAAGGGTTTGGCTAGTCTTTGATCGATACTTAGTAAGATTTCTGATTGTTTATATAATTCTTGTAATATCTCTTGATTGGTTTGTAATATTTCCCCATTGATTTCCTGTATATTACTCAATACGCCCAACGTCTGATTGAAACCAACAACGATAGCACCTCAAATGTTTTCTAGGGCCTGTGTTATTTGATATCAAGTAGTGGCTATCTGTGAATGTATTCCCAATAATATCTGACCCGTTATTCTTGAAAGTTGATTTCCTTCTTCCAGAATCATATTAGTCTCCTGGATGTGATCATCTATGATTGAGAGATTATCATTAACGTCTTCTAATTGCTCATTAGCATATCACAATTGACTATTAATCTCTTGAATATGACCATCTATATTTTCTAAGTTTTGATTTGTTTGTTCAAATCATGTATTTATAGAATAATCAATATTTTCTAAGTTTTGATTTGTTATTTTTGTTAGTTCGTTTCATTCTTTTATGTCTTTCACTATTTCTTGTCTTTGCCTCAATGCAATATTTCATTGCAGTGTCTGAGCTCTAAGCTGTCATAATCTTCCTACATCACCATCCAAATTCAGCATTGGATTTATTCCATTTTCATCCATTTTTAACATATGAGACAATTCAAGCACTACTTCGCCATCTACCTTATGGTGTCTCACTAATTTTTCGAGTGTGGTATCATCCAACAGTCACATATTTATAAGATCTGCTATGTTCTCGGCAGTTTTAGCTTCTTGATAAAAATCCAAAAGTTCTATTTCTTCATCGGGGATTAGTCATCTACTTATTTCAGATATTTTATCTCTCAATGGAGTTAATTCCTCAAATATGCGATCATCTGTTCGTTTTTCTTTCTTTAATATATTATGTTGCTGTATATACTCTTCTTCTAGTCCGATCATTACTCCTTTTTTTTCTTCACATATTTGTCTTGCCTCTTCTGAAGTTATGTTTTTCCCTAAATACATACCAAAACTTGAAGAAAAAACATGATGTCGTGGGCTTGTTGAATCATTTCCATTATCTACCCATTCTTTTGCAAACAGTGCCAATAATGTCTTTTTTCATTCAAAATCTGCATTTTCCATAAGCTCATCTATTGATCTTGTTTCTGGTATACGTGCCCCATAAGAAGCTTCTGTGTTTCTTTTTGCAGAGGATTCTATGCTTCACAAATAGTTTTGGGTTCTGCTGAAATCATAACTTATCTCATTCTTCATATCTTCTATGCTCATATTTGTCTGATCTATTCATCTTCTTGTGTCATCTATTCATTGATCTATGCTGTCCAGATATTCATTTGTTTCTTCGTTTTGCTTTACTCTCTTCATGGCTATCTGATTTTTTATCTTCATCTGTTTTTTGACTCATTGCATCTCATCTATCATTCCGTCCATTCATATTTGTATATCAAGTCAGATATCTGCTAAAGTGTCATCAAGATCTTCGAAATTTGATCACATATCTCTATAGTCTCTTTGATTATTCAAAATAGCGTCAGAAATTACTTCTGAAAAAGCATCATTTGAAATCCTTACTTTATCTATTGCTTGAGTTATTTGTGTGGTATCTGGTGCTCTTGTTAATTGATTATAAAGATCTTCCGTTTTACGGGAAGTTTTCATAGGATCTGCAAGCAAGCCTCTGATGACGGGGAGCTCTCGAAATTGTTCAGATTTATCAGTAGTCATATAGTGAATATATTAGTAAATTTTTATCCATTTTCTTATAACTATATTGACTATAATGTCAAGTATATCTTTAATTTTTGCTTTTCAGTGGTTATCTGTTTTCCTCTTTTTTTTTGTTTTTGTATAGGAAATAACCATACTGTACCGGATTATCTAATTTTAGATTCTAAATTTTCAATTCATGAAATTATTTCTTAGGATATCTGTGGCCGTTCTTGTATTATCGTTATGAGTTATTGGTCTTACCAAAGCCGCTACGGGAGATTTGCGAGATTGGATGGATAATCTCAACAACGAAATCCCTTTTGGATATGCTGTCACACAAAAAATTACCGTCGATCAAATTACTGTAGACAAGATTGTTATTAAATCACCAGTTATTCAAGATGAGTTAGGAAATAAGATCAAAAAATATACGGTGATGTATTCCCAGTATCCTTTATCTCAGATATTGGAAACTACGAGCTTACTTGATCAATCCAAAGAAAAAACTTTTGATTTCACTACGGTAGATACTGATGTGACTATGGAGCTTACTGCAACAGGTGACTTTATTACTCCGAGTTCTGTGTATTATCTTTCTGTGATTCCAAAGGATCAAAACTGAATCCTCTGAGAAATATCAAATGAGATCTGGTTTAAACTTGCGACACAAACATCTGGAGAGGGTAATGCTACAGGTGCGACAGATACTCATACTGCACCAGGTGCAAACATGAGCTTAGCAAATATTACTCATACTATAGCAAATAATAGAGCGACATTGAGATGGACTGCAGTAGATGGTTCTGATAAGGTGGATATCTTTCTTCGAAATCCTACTAGCGAAGTATTTGAAAGGCTCGCAAGTGTAAATATGACTGACGAAAGTTATACGTTTGCACTTACAAGAAATGGAGAGTTTATCGTCAATTTTATGCCAAACAATGGAGGTACAGAATATCGTTATACCTTTGTGGCCAATGGAATTACTAATTCAGCTACACCGGCCACTCCAACTATCGGAAGAATCCCCGCAACTGGTCCCAAAGAAAATGTTCTGGTTGCTTTAGCAATTGCTTTTGTTTTGTATCTTATCTATAGAAGAGCAAAATCTAAAGCTAAACATTAATTAGACATAAGTATCAAGTATCAAGACATAAGACTTTAGATCTTAGAAAATAATGATAAAGAAAATTAGTCCGTAGAGTGCGGGCTTTTTTTAATTTTTTTAAAAATAGCAAACCCTCCTTAATCCTCCCTTGACAGGGCGGAACAAAGGAAAATAAATATATTCCACATAGCCCCCTGTTAAGGGGGAATGGGGGTTTGTTAAAAAAAATTAAATTAATATTTTACCAGAATAACTTGTAGATACCTATAGTGAGAAGTGTAGTAAGTCGTCCAATAAGTTGTACAAATATCGTAACTATTTTCTTCCTTTGTGTTTGTTTAATTATTGTTGTTCGTTGATCTGTTGATGTTATTTGTTGCCCTAATTTCTGCTCAATTGAATTTACTTCTTGATGAATGACATCTATATTTGTTGGATAGTTTTTATGTCCAGACTCCATTACAACTTTGATTCATTTGCCGTCTTGAATACTTGGATTCCCATATTGAGCTTTGGCAATTTGATATCGAATGGTGTCGTAGAGAAACACTAGATTTTCGTGCATTTTCTTCTGTTTTTTGAGAAGTCCACGATGAATTGATATTAATAGTACAATCAAAACAATATATCCCAAAATTATTAACAATAGTATCTCTGCTTCTGGCTCTGCTCGTCCACTGACATTTGCCATGATGTGTACGACTTTGCTTCGAAAGATATTTAGCTGTTCCATATTCACAAAATAACTATGTAAAAACTTTTAGAATCTGATTTTTTTTGACGATGATGGGAATAAAATTTCTCTGAAATATCGGGATCTTTTGATTGATGCACCATTCATTTCGTGTTTTCTTTTTGTAGGTATCTCATTTTCTTGGAAATCTCAGTGTGGCTCAGATATATTCTTTTTTTTCAGCTTCGTAATTTTTCCCTTCTCGAGCTATATTTCCTATCTTAGATATTTTCTTCTGAGTAGCAATCATTTTTTCTCGAAACAGTTTTGGTCCAGCGATGAAATATATTTTTCCATGTGATTTGAATACATAGACTCCGTTGAAATGTTTGTATCCACTCTCATTGTCTTGCAAAAATTTTGTTCGTTCTTTCAAGAGAGGAGTCGTTATATTGTTCGAACTACCTAGTGTTTTCATGACTTGCACAATTCATTCATTATTTACGTCTTTGGGTTGGATCATTCGTTGGTAGGCAAATCTACTTTTTCGATGAGGTGATTGTGAAATGGGATTCAGAAGAATATTATTTTCTCATTTTGGTTGTTTCAATTGTTTATATATATTTTTCATACTTTCGATAAATGAATTTGTCGTTGTTGTTTGTTTGTGTGAAAGCTTGTAAAATACTGGTAATACCTTGTTTCTGAGTTTATTTCTTAAGCTTGTTGTGTTGTCGCTATTCGTGGGATCGGTAACGAATGGGATTTTATTTTGTTTACAAATATTCGTAACCTCAGCTTTTGTTAGTCATAAAATCGGTCTCAAAATTTTCACTCCAGGGACTAGATGATGACTTTCTTGTTCTTGCATTGCAAGAAATCCATTTACATTAGCTCCGCGAAGGAGGTTGAGAAACGTCGTTTCTATACGGTCGGTGAGATTATGTCAGAAAATTAGTTGATCAATGTGATATTTTTTTGTAGCGTTTTCAAATTCCTTGTATCTCCGATTTCTAAGTTCTGCTTCATTACCCTTTTTGGTAGATTTTCTTTTGGTTATGATGAGCTGTGTCCCTTCAAAAAATTTACGAATAAATTCTTCGTCTGTGGCATTTCCTGGCCTGGTAGTATGGTTACAATGTATAAAAAATAGATTTTGTAAATCATATTTATTCTCTAAAAAGAAATTGTATACTAAACATGCAGTTAATATACTGTCGGCGCCTCAACTTACTGCTATCATAAGCTTTTGTTTAGGTTGTACCTTGCTTTTGAGTATATCGAAACATGTCTGCTTGTGTGCAAACGTAAGTGTGGTCTTTTTGATTCCCCTTATAGTACCTATATTTTTTCACGTTTTTCTCATAAATATCAGATTTGAAATATTTTGGTAAAACCTTATACTTAAGGTACTTTTATACATTTATGTTTTACAATCAAATGAAAGATTCGTCCTGAACAAAAAAGGAGAAAGTAGTCATCAAAGATAAAATATTTAAAATCAAAATCGCTGACTTATTAAATGAGACAGGAAAACAAGATGAAATTATATTTGAGCATAAATTTTCTGATCAATTACCAAATCTAGATGCTGAAGGCATCACATGAACATTTGTTATTCAATCTTTAGATAATACATCGTTGCTTGGAACTCTCACGGATGTTACTGCTCGTTTTCACGAAACTTGCGACAGCTGTGCGGCTTCATTTATGAGATCAGTACATGTTCCTTCATACACAGGAAGGTTTGTTTTTGAAGATGAGCTTAAGAAAAAAGAAGCACCAGAATCTGATGAAGTACTTTTCTTTATCGATCCAAAAGCAGAAACTATCAATATCGAAGATATGGTTGTTCAAGCTATTTTACTTGATGACCCCTTTGTTAAACGTTGTGATGCTTGTATGAAGCGTTTAGCAAATACTTCTGATGATGAAGATGATCTCGGAGTTTTTGAGTCCAAATGAAATATAAACTTCAGTTAATTTCTAATTTCTATTTTCCAATTTCTAAAGACATCCTTGGTTTGCAATTCAAGGGTGTTTTTGTACACTTTCAATGTTTTACTTAGTGAATACTATTATGTCGTCGATACGTGCATTGTTGTTTTGTTTTCTCTTATTGTTATTTTTTTCTTATACTTCAGCGACGGGCTCTGTTGCTATTTCTGGAAATGCTCCTTCTTTACTCTCTCTTCCAAAGATCAATATAGCCAAAGTCAGAGATGTTCGATTGTCTTTGCATAATACAGAAAGAGAAACTAAGTCACTGGATCCATTCACCTATAGTTCTGTTCTTGAATGAACCGCCTCTACTTGGGCGCAACATCTTGCTGATATCAAAAAAACAAGCCACAAAAGAAAAACTACTGACGGATATTATTCATATACAAACATCAAACAACGGTTCATTGATCAGTGAGTCACTTTTGCCAATAAAGAAAAAGGTGGTCAGCCTTTGTTTACAGAAAATCTTTGACGGAATATGTATACATGTAAAAAAACTGATTGTACTGAAGATTTTATCAAAGCTATCAAAAAATCACGAACATTTTTTATGAGTGAAAAATGAAGAATATATAGACCACACTACAATGCCATCATGGGCAATTTTACTTCCATCGGTCTAGGGGTTGCTTTGACAGGCAATAAATACTACCTAGTGACCCACTACACACAATCCTTGAAATAAGATCGTATTTCGCTATACTTATCGTCACGTTGTTATTTGTATTTTTACTTTTGTTAATTCTGTTTATGAAAAAGTTGTTCGCGTTGCCTATGATTTGATTGATTCTTGGTGCGGTTGCTATCGCTACCGAAATAAAGACAAACGATTTACTTCCCGCTAAGCAACAGCTTTCTGGAGCCGTGATAACATGTCTCAAAGGTGCTGTAGACAAAAAAGAAGCTTCCCTTATTTCTGCTTCCACGACCTATCAAAGTGGATATATAACAGCATTGACGGCAAGAAAGGCAGCAATATTCACTGCTTGGAGTAAGACTACAAAAAAAGATATCAAGGCGGCTTTGGGAGAAGCAGCAAAAGTATATAAAACCACATTCAATACTCTTAAAAAGGATTTGAAGGCTTCACAAAAATCTACTTCAGCGACATTTAAGGCTGAGGTTAAAGCTTGTAAACCAGTTGGTCTTCAAGATCTAGCAGAGATTAATAATATGGAGGACTAGTATTCATTATATAATTTCAAACTAAAAAACCGCTCAATCAAGGGCGGTTTTTCAGATAAAAAATTATTGTGAAATAGAAACTTGTTTTTCCTCCATTTTAGTTTTTCTTTTTTTCTTGGGTCTCAATATTGAAACATTATCAAATGGATACATAACGAACATCTCTTTTAGGGAAGATATTCTTAAATACGGTTTTTCTATATTGGGTCATGACTTGTATAAATATCTATCCTCTCATAGGTAAATTGAATAATGCGGAGCAATGGCCTTTCTTTCTGGTCTTCTTTCCCAGACATATACAACGTCTCCTATTTTTAGATCTTCTTTGTTAAATTCAAAATCATCCCAATCATCTCTTAGATAGGTTGCTTTTTTGGGAAGGTCGTAAATAAAATGCACTAGACTTGAACAATCGAATCATGTTTTTCAATCTACAACGCTCGCATATTCTGAGGCCGATAGATCGTTCTGCATAGATAAGTATTCTCATATTTTTTGAGACAATTTTTTGGTTATTTTTAATCGTTTCTCTTCAAAGTTACTATTTATTTCTACAATTTTTACGTTGCCTGTATTTTGTAGATTTTTAAATATTTCATAGTTTCTTAGTTCACTATTTCTAGCAAGATATAAATTGCAAATATTACACACATTCACTCCATCTGTACTTATAACTGGTCTAGTGCCTGGTCATATAATAAGATGCGTTAATTTCTTTGCTACCATTTTATAATTATTATTTAAATTAATTATATTTTGTTATAATTATTTGTGTCCTTTTGTCAATATGTTGTGTAATTAAATTTTATTGTCTGCTATGCCCTTATTATAAAAAACCGCTCAATCAAGGGCGGTTTTTCAGTATTAAAGAAACTATATTATTCTAATTACCTTCTTCTCTTGGCTTTTACTACTTTTTTCACTACAGGTTTTGAAATTACAATCTTAACCTTTTTTCATCCGATAAACTTATTCCATAGACAAGCAAAGATCATTCCCATGAGGTATCAGATAACAAAAGTTACAATAACGAGTAGAATTCCTTTTCCTCGAGTTGCTGGTGTAAGAACATACACGGGCTGAAGGAAATGCAATCCGAAAATTCGATTAAGAAAATTTTGCATGAATAGAGGGAAGATAGCAATCATTAATGCCCAGATAAGATGCATCAACGAAACAAAACAACCGAGGACCAATCCGGTTTTAAATCTATTAAGCATGGAGAATATAATAAAGAAATAAAGAAAACTTCACTTTCTTGACTAAGAATAATTTACACATTTACTTGGAACTTGCAATTGTTTTTGATTGTATGACTTTCTGAAAATCTGGTGGTATCGGTGATTCAAATACTATTTGGTCATCTTTGAATGGATCAAGAAAACTATAATTTCGACAATGAAGTAATTGTCTGTTGATGTTTAGTGATGTATAAAGAATCCTATTGGCTGCTGGGTTTCCATAGACGATATCACCGAGAACTGGATATCATTCACTAGCTACATGAACTCTGATTTGATGCATTCTTCCTGTATGTATTTTTACTTTCAATAATGAAATGGGTCCGAGGAGTGGATGCTGAATAAATTTTTCCAATCGACATTCGGTTTTGGCTTCTAGTCATTCATCAAAATCTACTTTCACTTGCGATCTATCGGAAGTCTTGTTATAGGATTTGGTCAGAGGTTTGGCAATCAACAGATGACGAGGAAATTTTCCCACAACAATGGTCAGATAATATTTATCAATATCTCTTTCTCTGATAATGCTATTGATATATTGTAATGCTTCATATGTTTTTGCTGCAATCAAAACTCCCGAAGTATCTCTATCGAGTCTATAGCCAAATGATGGCTTGAAAGTATCGGTTTTATATTGTTCGCCGTATTTGTCCAAACAATCATTCATAGAAAGATCATTCCAGTGTTTATTTCCTGGATGCATAGGAATACCCGCAGGTTTATCAAAAACGATTCGATGCTTATCTTCGTAAAGTATCCACTGTTTAACTTTTTTGATGTCTACTTTTTCCATTTTACGCTCTTTTTGACCTACCAGCAATGATAAATCCTCAGTTCACATCTGTACTTTATCATCTATTCGGACAATATCTCAGATTTTTAGCCTGTATTCTTCTTTTGTTCTTTTACTATTGACTTTTATCAATCCTTTCCTAATTGCACTATAAATGTCCGCTAAGCGAACTTGCGGATATTTTTTAAACCATTTCCTCAGAAATCTATCAAATCTCTGGTCAGAAGCTGTTTTATCTATTTTTATTTCCATCAGAAGGACGGGTGAGGCACAAAAGTAAAAAAGTCTCCATTGTTCTATCTATCGTCTGTCTATTTGCAAGAAGAGCTAAAGCCTAGAACTAGACTATAGATGACTGTCTATATATCTATTAGAGATATCCTAGCTTCCATCTATATATTTTTATATATAAGATAGGAAAACCTCATTCATATAGGCTTTTTACAAAAATGGTTATTGCTAATTTGACCAATTTTTCTTGATTTTGGTAAGGAAAAGACTACACATACTCGCACCCAATAATTGGGAAATGGCGGCTGTAGCTCAGTTGGTTAGAGCGCCTGCCTGTGACGCAGGATGTCGCGAGTTCGAATCTCGTCAGCCGCCCCATTAAAAATTTATTTAATTTTATTTTTTATGTTACTACTATGAAAAAAATCTTCTGGACTACCATCTTCTGGCTTATCGTATTTTTCGGATTTGCTTTCTATATCAAAATGTTTGATGCAAATATGGCTGTAGGTATAAGTACTTGGCTTGGTGCAACAACCACTACAACTAGTGGAGAAACTGTTGTCGCTTCAGGTTCTACACAAGATCCTGTTTTGAGTGGAATCAATGTCATCCAAACAACACTTATTGATATGCAAACTAAACTTGATACACTTGTAGGTACAACTACGACAACACCAACCGTTACTCCAACTCCTGTAGTTAATACTACCTTATCAACTGGTAACTAAACTATTAGTAGCAAGCCTGCCTGCCGCAGGCAGGTATCAAGACGCAAGTATCAAGACATACATATCACGTAGTAAGATTTTATCTTCTACCCCAATCCCTATGAAAAAAATCTTCTGGACTACCATCTCTTGGTTTCTTGTAATTTTCTTATTTCGATCTTATATGAGACTCTTTGACAAACCGCTTGGCAGAGAAATAGGTTCTCGATTTGGAAAGTGCCAACAGGTCTGTTTGACAGGTACTATGGCTACTGGTCTGACTGAACAATTCGATACTATCAAAACTCAACTTGATTTGATTAATCAAAAACTTCAATCTGAACCTGAAACGCCACCTCAAACTTCCCTATTTCAAACAACTACTCCGACAAAGGTGGGTTTGTATTATTTTAATCAGGTAGTAGATCAGAAATTGCCACCAGAACAACAAATAAATGTAGACTCCATCCTCCCTGTCTATCGTATTTTCCCTGCGAGCAAAGACCTCCTTGTAGATACCATCAACGAATTGATCAAATGAAATCTGACTGCTGACGAAAAAAAACAATGATTTATGACGGAATTTCCAAATCCAAAATTTCAATTACTCTCTGCCAATATAACTCCTGAATGAACATTAACACTCCAATTTACTGATGTTCCAGGATTCACAGACGGTTGATCTGCTCGTATGCTTATCCTTTCAAATCTCATTGAAAAAACCGTTTCGCAGTTTCCTAGTGTAAAAAAAATAGTATTTGTCCCAGAGACTTTATTCCAACCATAAAACTAGTATCAGGTATCAAGACATAAGTATCAAGTAAAAATAATAAATAAAACATCGATGAGGATTCGGTGTTTTTATTGTATTTTTGAAGCAAATCACTATACTATATATAGCTTAAAGCTCAAACTTGCCTGCGGTAGGCAGGGCCTAAAAAGCATGAAGCCTTTATATTCAACATTATTTTATGGCAGACAATAAGAAAGGAAAGGGCAAAAAACATATTGATCATGATGAAAAGAAAATTTCTGAATCTGGTTCGAAGAAATCAAATATCTCGAATGATTTTCTAGAAGAACTTAAATGAGCGTTTGATGATTTCGCCAAAATTTCTGATGAGTCTAAAAGAGTCGAACTTTATGGTAACAAAGAATATTTGGAACAATTTTGGGAATATTTCAAACAAGAACGCCCCGATTTGCTTGATAAGATAGACAAAAAAGATTTGCCTGCATACGTCAAAGCTATTGAGAATAAGTGATTTTCTATTGCCAATATCACAAAAAATGCGAGCAAACTCAATGAAGAATTCAGGGCCGAAGATACTGAAACACATGCTATACAACAGAGCCTATCTGGTTTACAAAAATTTTGCAAAGATAAAATAAATAATGTCCCCGATGGAACATTCAAAAAATTTGCTGATGAAATGTGATTTACTCATGATAAATTAGCTATTTCTCCTGACGGGAAAATAAAAACAATAGATGGTCTTCCTGGTCTTTGGAAAAAGTTTCTTGAAAATGAAGGCATCAAACTTGGTGATACTTCTGCTGAAGAAGCGGAACGTATTTTGACGCCAGACTATAATCCTACAGAAAGGGCTATGGTTACTATCGCACTTACCAAGATTAGAAAAGAACTTAAATGAGGCCTAAGAGCTGCTTTTGATGCTCAGTTTCCTCTCCCTGTCGATATATTTAGCTCCTATCAAGACTTACTTAGTTTCAAAACTGAGTGGACTCATTTTCTTGATGATCATGCCGCAGAGATTGATAAACCACTGGCTAAAAAGCTTGATAGCGTAATTGTGACCAATGGCGACATCCAAAAAGAATTCCTTAAATCATCAAGAAAGTTTGATAGTGCCAAATGATTTTCAGAATGAGAACAATATTTTAGACGCACCTTTAATAAATTCGTGACTCGTTACTTATTCGAAGAAGTACATGAGACTCAAAAAACTATTGATCATTATCTCGGCGTGATGGGCGATGCTTTCAAAGAATTCCCTCCCTATGTAAATGAGATTTTCAAGATATATCCTTTCAATGACAAAGTTATCAGTGCTATAGATACTTCTTTACACGCTGATCTTGCGCATCTTGATGCTCAGATTGCCGAATGTAACAATGCATATAATTCCGCTTCTGAAAAAGAGAAGGAGGAACTAAGAAAAAAAATGAAGGCACTCAAACAAGAGATGGAGTATCGTAGATGGCAGGCATATATAACATTTCTCAAAACCAAGGATGCTGCTCTTGCTGAGGTTTTTTTCCATCTGGTCGGAAGTAAATTTAACTTTTCCGTCTTGTCTCCTGATCAACAACAAGTGATTGTTGACGCTCTCATAAAAAATAAATTAGAAGATACGATCAAAAATAAAGTACCAGAATTGCTTTCGGTAAAAGAGGAAGAACTTACTCAATTTGTTCATGATCTTTTTGATCTCAAAAAAATGAGTATCACTATTCCTACCAAACTTTCTGGACCCGTTCCCATTACCTTCCTTAAAAAAGAATTTCTCTCTAGTGCTCGTCAATCGCTTCCAGGAGTCAAAGATTTAATGCTGGATTCCGATGGTAGCGCGATGAAAAATCTACCGCTCAATTTCCTTACTCAACTTACTGAGAGTAATGCAGCGTTTTTTGAAGATAGTCCTATATTTGATTCATTATATACTCCTTTTAAAGCAAAAAATGGAAACATTAAATTCAATGAAGCCTACAAAGTAAAGATCAAAAAAGATGGAAAAACTGTCGAAGGATATCTATCTGCATATTGTCCTCTTGACGAATATAATAACGAAGATCGTAATGGAAAAGAATTATATTTATATTCTCAACCTATCACCGCTCCCAATCAAGAAAGAGATCTTATCAATCGACCTCATGATGAAGGGAAAACTGCAATCCCTGTAGTAATCAAAGATGGAGAGCAACAAGAATGTGATATGGAAATCTTAGATAAAAAGCTCAATCTCAATGGTGATGCCTTTGGGGCCTTACTCTTTGGATATGTTCTTGGACAGCAGAGCATGAATACTACCATATCACCAGAACAAGAAAAGGCCTTGGCAGAAAAGCTTGGCAAACTCAATGTTTACAAAGAAAAAGAAGAATGAGAGGAAGAAGAAATAGTAGAGCCCGTAACCGAAAAAGATGAATCTAAAGTAGAAAATTCAGAATATCAAAAATTTAAAAATAAATGGAAAGAACTAAAATGATATTCTTTCGCTGAAGAGAAATATAAAAAAAATGATGGATTTGTACAAGGAACAAGATTGTTTATTCCTTTTGCTGGTAGTGAAGTTCCTCCATTGGAAAACGGCAATGCATGGATGCAAATGGAGATAATAAACGTTGACGAGAACAAATGAACATTCAAAGTAAAAATACATGGTGGTGAATTGCATCTTGGTAAGGCTGATTGAGCGGTCAAGGAAATGCCTATCAACACCGCTTCAATCGACAGTATAGAAAAAGCATTTGGAAGCAAAATATATAAACTTCCTGACATCTCCCATGTTTCGTTTGATCAACAAATGAATACATTGACGAGTTGATCTTTCGGAGGTGATTTCAGTAAAGAAGATGTTGAAAAATATTTTTGATCGGTAAAATTGGATTGATCAAAATTTGCATTTACGCTTTGAAATTATGTAGGGAAGGAAGTCACTCACTTTGGTGTTTATCAACCCAAAGCAATCGGTGAATCACTCGATTCGGAAGGGGGTAAAAATATTCTGTATAAAGTAAAACCCAATGCCAATGGTACCATAACGGTCTCTGGAGATTCTATGGATAGTAATTATGCAAAAAATTATCCGGCTCGTGATATGGATTACACCACGTTTATCTTATTTATCAAAGAAAAGTGACTGCAGCCAAAATGCGCAGAACAGATAAAGGCTATCGATGTGCAAGCTAAGGAGGATCAAGAAGTGCCTACAACGGTTCGTGGCTTTAGTATCAATAACGTTATAAGTTTTTTCAAAAATGGAGCAAACAAGATCAAAGATAGCGTCAAAAAATATGATGAAGAAAGGGCAGATGATCTTACCGATATTCTTACTAGTCAAGGAAAACTTTGGAGTAATATTTGATGACTACTTTCTCCTTTTTCAAGAATTTCCACGGCGTTTGAATCTATGGGTGCTGATGCCTATCTAGAAAGAGACACTAGAATATGGAAGAAGGTGGAAAAACGAACAAAAATTTACGAAGACTTCGATTATAGTAGGCTCTATACTGATGTTATTATGCCAATGCTGACCTGAAAAGTCAAAATAGTTCCTCATTATAAAATAGCTGCCATTCTCTTGGTGCATCTCAAAAAATGAAAATGACCATATGCAAAAACTTTGCCTATAGCTGATGGTATGTGGATCGGGAAAATATTAGGTAGCGACCATCAAAAGAGATATCTCGATATCAGAGAAAAGAAAATCAGAGATCTCGAACAAAATGCTCATCTTTATCCTATTCAGTGGGCTGATAATATCAAAGATGAATTGGTACAACTAGAGATGAGATATATCGTCCATGTAATGGATGGTAGACAGATGTGACTCGGTGATGAAGTTAAATGGCAATTCCAAGATAAATATTCCAAAAAATTCTGTGATGACTTGGAAACAGCATATACATGATTTTATGATCATAAGACGGTGGAGGAGTGATATACCAAAGCCCAAGATGCTAACTTCGAATTTGCTAGAGTGGAGTATTTTAGACTTCTCGCAGATAGGCCACAACAAGCGCTTCCTTTTCTCAAGACCATGGCGATGAAGGCTATCAACGATACTCAATGGCAGGTATTTGAGACTTCTGTCTTGGCTGGTGTGCTTTCCGGGGTATTTATCAATATGACCTATTCGACAACCCAATCATATATCCAAAAAATCTGCAGGACGAGATGATTTATTCCGTGAATTTTTGCAAAAGATATCAAACAACAGTATAAAACCCAAAGACTTTTGGATTTATTTAGTGGTGGAGAATTTTCTAAAGAAACTAAATATAATCCCGCCTCTCTTTCACTGAGAGATAATACATGATCAAAAAGTTTTATTGAAAATTTTGTCACACGAATCGAAAAATGATCAAATAGAAATAAACTCAGTAAATTCCTTGAATTAACCTGAGCAAACGTTGATGGTAAGACTTTACTTGATCTTCATTCTGATCCACAGACATCTGCGCCAGATAAATTACTGCTTGAAGAATATATCAACAAGACCAATGAGAAAAACGAAGATTTGGATACTGATGTCCAAAAAAATACTTCTTCGCTTACTGGATCTATTCTTACCAAGAGTCATAGTGTGGTAGACCACATGATACAGTTCGACACCTGAGGTTTCAAAGGAGCAACGTGAGATGCAAAAGAAGATATGAAGAGATTCTCAGAGAAAATGCAAGAAGCTATTCCTAAATGACCTGTCAGTTCCCAAGAGCAAGTAGAGTTTTTCCTAGGTAAATTTTTCAATCGATTTGGCGAAAAATTTTCGTGAAATAAAAAGACAGAACTTCTCAAAAGACTCAAATGGTGCAAGGAAAATAAATGAAAACCAGAAGTAGAAAATATATTATATTATAGCATTGTATGAGAAATCGTTAGTGTGTTAGCACCAAACAATGCCTCTCCTCCTGACCAATTGGAATGAGCATTATGAGCGTGGAAGAATTTTTTCAGAGATAACCTAGATACTATTTTACAGCCAAGTATGCTTATGGGATCCTTTGGTGGTGCTTCTTATAAGGACGACTACAATACTGCACAACCAAAGCTTGAGCCACGAGGAAATTGTATCAATCTTTTGGATAGAGACCTTAAGCAGGCGTATGTGATTAGTCTTCCGCCAGATCAAAGAAAATTGGTCAATCAAAATTTTACAAGATTAAAGTCTGATAAGAACTATTTAAATTTTCCTCTCTATGATATAGCCGATAGGCTTTATAGGAATTGTGGTATAACAAATCGTTTTAGAACCAGTGTAAATACTGTTTCTCAAACTCCCCATATCTCGAAAAAAACCACTGCTAAAGCTACCTGAGCAAAAATAAGAAATACTGATACTTTAGAAAAAGTAAGACAAATCTTAGAAGGAAAACAGATTGAAGAAACAAATCCAGATGAAGATATTTTTATGGAAGATGATTATGATTATCCTATGGCAGCATAATAACTATATCATATCCCTATTTTTCTTTTCTTGCATTCCCCAATTGTATCTCAATTAAAATTGAAAAACGGAAAAGATTCCGTATATATAGGATGACTGTTTTTACTGTTAAAGAAATCTATGGTGGGGTCGCGTATGAGAATAGTACTTTTGACGTCATTTTTCGCCTTTGCGTTTGCTATGTTATTCTTAGCGTTGGTACAAAATTATGTACATGCCGGAGCCACTCCATTACTACCTGTTCGTATTACATCTATAACAAATACTGCCGATATTCAGTCTGTTGTAGATCACGAAATCATTCCTAGCTTTTGAATCGGACATAAGATGGCAGCTTTTGATTTTGACAGCGATACTTCTTTCCAGAAATATTTAAATGCAGATCACCCCTTTGACGATTCCTCTTATATACCTACAGATTTACTCCCTATAGATTCTAACTTCACTGCTAACAATTCCAGGGCGTTCAAGCTTAGGGAGGAAGCGGGTATACAGTTTGCCGATATGGCATGGCATTTCCGAAATACATTTAGTGGTGATAGATTATATATTGCTAGTGCACGAAGAAGTAGTTGATTGCAATGATATCTACTCAAACAATGATGTGCTTTGATAAAGTGTGCAGCGATGGGAACAAGTGAGCATCAGGCATGATTAGCCGTAGATCTCAAAGTGATAACCAAATGAGGTAGATGATATTCTCTAGATGCGGCATATCCCAATAAATATTCTGACTGGCTCAAAGCCAACGCTGCTCAGTTTGGATTCCACAATACGTATCAAAAATGAGTAGAGGTAGATGGTAAGATTATTGAATGACGACATCGAAGATATCTCTGAGTTGAATTGGCAAATATCTTAGCTGAAAATAATCAAACATTCGCCGAATATTACAACTCAATTACCAATTAATTTTACTTTATAATTGTGCCTATATAATGAAAAAAGAAGAAAAAAAAGAAAAAGATGAATTGGAATCCAAGCTTGAAGAGGCTAAAAAAACCCAAGATGATAAGAGGTATCAAGAGCTTGAAAATAAAATTGCTCAATTAGAAGCAGAAAAAAAAGAGCTTGAAGAAATAGCAAAAAGATCGCAGTATGAATATATCAATCTCAAAATGGATTTTGATAGATATCAGAGGCAGATTAAAGAATCTAGTCAGAATATGGAAATTGATTCTCTTCTTTCTGTAGTCAAAAAATTTCTCCCCTTCATTGAGGATCTTAGAAAGTCGCTTGAAAATATTACTGATGAACACAAAGAAGACCCTCTTACCAAGTGAGTACAGATGGTTTACAATAAGTTTCTCAAAACGCTTGAGCACTTACATATCAAACCTATTCTTTCTTTAGGACTGATTCCTGACTCTTTCTTACACGAACCCGTGAGTATGGAGCCCACTGAAGATGAGAAGCTGAAAGGAAAAATTATCAAAGAGTTTGAAAGAGGATTCGTTTACGACAAAGGTGGTGATAGAAGAGTTATTATAGCTTCCAAGGTCATTGTTTGACAATAACTTGAATCTCGGCTAAGAATTACTACTCTTGGTCCGATTATGCTCAGGTGATGGAATGGTATACATGTACGATTGAGGTTCGTATGCCGTGAGGCTTGGGGGTTCGAGTCCCCTCCTGAGTAATTACTTTATATACTTATGTACAGATATATGACGCTACTAGAACGTTTGATGAATGATTACAAAGAAGCGATGAGAGACAAAAATGAGACCAAAAAAATAGTCTTGAATCTCATTCTTGCTAAGATCAAAAATAAAAAGATAGAACTTCAAAAAGACCTTGAAGATGCTGATATTATGGGTATTCTTAAAAAAGAAGTCAAAGAGATTCTTGAAACTATAGGATTTCTCAAGCAGGCAAATAAGCTTGATGATGTGGAGATAGAAGAACAAAAAAAAATGATTCTCGATTTCTATCTTCCTGCTACGATGACCAAAGAACAAACCATTGAACTTATTCAAAAACTTATATCTGACCTCAATATCACTGACCTCAAAACTCAGAGAGGACTGCTCATGAAAGAGCTGATGGCCAACTACAAATGAGAGGTTGATTGAGGATTGGTAAATGAAATTATTAACGAAAAACTAGCAGAATAGATATTCATTTATTTTCAGCCAATTACCCATGAAAATGAAAAACATTATTATCGTTGCCTTGGTTTGTGGAATCTGAATGATGTTTTTCTGATTCAATAGTGTTTTATGAGCCAAGAATGATTGTCTTAAGGCTCAAATAGACCCAGTAATTAACGAAGGACATCGTTACACCTGTGAATATGAAACATCTAAACAGAACAAAAAATATTTATCATGTCAATCTGGATTTCATGATACATGGCCAGAAGGCGATGGGTTTGAATGTATTAAAGGCCTTACTGTTTGTCATATCTGTGCAAAAAATGATCCTGTAGTTCCAGCATGAAAAACCTGTTCCACTGATCTTGATTGTACACCTTGAATAGAAAAATGTGAAAAACAAACACCACCATTGGCTTGAGTATGTGTTCCTTCATATTCATCATACTGACTATCGTGTGCATGATGTACAGAAAAGCCAGTTATGGTGCCTTGTGGATCAGGTCAAACACAGAAAACATGTGATAATAAAGATTACTGTTGTTCTTCCGCTGCAAATACTCCAGCTACCTGAGCAACGGCCTGAGCTGCCTGTGATAAGACTATGAATTCAAAACTTGCTTGAAAATCAAATGCTATAGTTAGTAAGAGTGGGATATGATGTGTTTGTAAGCCTGGTTTCAAAAATGTAAATAATGAGTGTAAGCCTTGTAATGCAGAATGAGTGTGTTGCGGAATAGAACTCAATACCAATGTCCCATTTATTGGTAAGTGTATAGAGGATGGATCTGTAGAAAATCTAAGTCCTGATGAAACTAAAGTTACTTCATCAACAGCCTTTCCTGTGTTGATGTGAAGTCTGACCAAAATATTAGTAACCATTATATTGATTGTATCATTTGTTCTGATTATTATCGGTGGTATTATGATTGCTACTGGGGATCCAGGATGAGGAAAGAAAATGATTATGAAAGTTGTTGTCGGTATAGCTCTTTTGGGTGCTTCAGGAGTAATTCTTCGTTTAATAAATCCAAACTTCTTTGGCTAATTAGACATAAGTATCAAGACATAAGTATCAAGTATTTGTTTTTAATTTGTAATGAAGTAAAATGGTAAATGTAAAATTTAAGAACGGCTTTTTGATCGAACATAAGTTGCTCTTTTGATTTGAGACTCCTGATTCTAAGCATATTAATTTGGCATTAGAGCCTGGGAGCGATATGCGTTATGAAAAGTTGGAATATGCGCTTATAGATTATCCTGGCGAATATGATATTCAATGAGTTGGTATCGAATGTTTTCTTGGTGCCAATAATAAACTTAACTATGTCCTTGCTATCGAAGGAAAGAAAATCGGTATCATACAATCTGCTGATGTTTTGGAACTAGATGAAGTAGGGGAGGTAAATTTCCGATTATATCAAGACGATAAAATAGCCAACAAAATAGATCAACTAGAACTGGAATGACAAAAACAAAAATTGACTACAGAAACGGAAGCTTAGAAGTTTAGATTATTAGATGTTTAGAAATTGAAAATTAGAAATTGAAAATTGAGAATCCGTTAATTCGCAATCCGTTAATCCGTTAATCAATTATTATGGCATTTGAACCGCTTTCATCGTATGTGAGACCACAGAGCTTAGATGATTTTGTCTGACAATCGCATCTTGTGTGACCAGGCAAACCACTGAGCGTTTTTTTGCAATCAGACAAGATTCCTTCTATGCTTTTTCGAGGGCCACCCGGGTGCGGTAAAACAACTATAGCGCATATTATTTCACAAACTCTCCAAGCAGACTTTTTCTATCTCTCATGAGTGACGAGTAAAAAAGATGATTTACTCAAACTTGTAGAACAGGCAAAACTCAATTTTCAATATGGGAAATCTACTATCATTTTCCTTGATGAAATCCATCGTTGGAATAAAGCCCAACAAGACACCTTACTTCCTTATGTAGAAAAAGGCACGGTTATTCTTATATGAGCGACGACAGAGAATCCAAGTTTTACCGTCAATAACGCGCTACTCAGTAGATGTAGAATATTTGTCTTTGAAAAATTGTCAGATCAAGAAATATTTGATTTTATCAAAAAACAATTTCCTCTGATCCTCAAAATACATCCGAAAATATCCGTTACTGACGAACATCTATTGCTTATTAGTAAGCTCGGCAACTGAGATCTCCGCAATGCATTAAATATTCTCGAGTCGGCGATTTTCCTTGCCAAAGATGGTATACTCACCGATCAAATTATTTTGCAAGCGTGACAGAAGACGGTGTATTACGATAGAGACGGGGAGGAACATTATAATATTATTTCTGCTATTCATAAGTCGCTTCGTGATTCTGATCCTGATGCTGCTTGCTATCGAGTACAAAGAATGCTCATGGGATGAGAAGACCCTCTTTATATCGCTAGAAGATTACTTCGTTTTGCATCTGAAGATATTTGACCAGCCGACAATAATGCATTATTACTTGCCAATCAAGTATACGATGCTGTTGCAAAAATCTGAATGCCCGAATGTGATGTTTTTTTGTTTCAGCTAGCTATCTATTTGGCCAAAGCGAAAAAAAATAATGTAGCATACATGACGGCCATTGCCACTAGACAAGACGTAGAAAAATATGGTAATCTGCCCGTTCCACTTCACTTACGCAATGCATCTACCAAACTTATGAAAGAATTACATTATGGAAAGGACTATAAATATTTTCATGATGATCCAAGCGCAAAGGATCAAGAACATTTTCCTGCTGAGCTCAAAGGGCGCACATATATACAATAATTTAAGGTCATTTTAATATTTTGTCAATTCAAATTCCCCTTTGTTTATTGCAAAAACTTGTATTACTCCCTTAAAAACGTATCTTATGGCAAGTTTTTTTTAGATTTTTATATATTCCAAAATGGTATTTACAAAAAAAATTGCCAAAGCACCTTCTGTTATGGTGGAAACCAAGAAATTATCATGAAAAGATAGTTGTGGTATGGGTGGCTGTGCTAAGATTAAACATTGTTTGATCCTTCTTCTTCTTGTCATCAACACTCTTTTGCTTATCCGAGTATTGTGTAATCAAGTAGGTGTAGAAGCCGCTAGAGTAGGTGGAAGAGGAAATTACAAGATGGTTCAACAAATTTACAAATCACCAGCATTCAAGGCTCAACAAAAGACACAAATCGAACAAGCATTGCTAATGTATCAACAGGGAGTAGCTCAACAACCATCTGTATTGCCTGCAGATACAGCAACCGCACCAACAACAGACACAACTCCTGTCGTAACTCAATAGTTTTACTTGTTTAATTTTGTATTCTTATGACTACTACAAAAAAAGACGAACAAATGAGAATTTTAGTTATAGTACTTTTGGTACTCAATGTTTTACTTGGAATCTATATTGCATTTTTCAAACATGATGCACTTTGGTTAGAGACCCTAAAGGCTTGATGAGCTGAAAATATGAGTATGGCAAAACAACTCTATGAATCTCCAGTATATAAAACACAACAGAAATCTACCTTAGACCAAATCTTAGGTTCTATGAATCAAGCACCTACGACAACAACTCAACCAGAAATTCAGGTTCAACCAGAAGCTCAGCCCGCAGTAACTCAATAATTTTATTTTGATAAGTTTTTGCTATGACCACAGAAAAAAATTTAAAAAACATGAAAATGCTTTTTATAGCTCTTTTGGTACTTAACCTCTTGTTTGGTATCTATATTGGGTTTTTCAAAAGAGACGCGCTTTGGTTAGAGACACTAAAGGTTGGTGGATCTGAAAATATGAAGTTAGCTGTTCAATTATATAGGGCTGATTCATACAAACAGCAACAAAGGTCTACTCTTGAACAAATCTTAGGTTCTATGAATAATCCTACAGATACAACAGCTCAAACGGATACTGCAGCAGCAACAGATGCCGCTACTCCAGTTGTCGCTGACGCATCAAAATTTGCTGCTATAGAAAAGGATGGATACATCTTAGGAAATAAGAATGCTAGAATCACCATCATAGAATATTCTGATCTTCTTTGTCCTTTCTGTAAGAGACATTACAACGCTCAGACTATTGAAAATCTTATAACAAAATATCCTAATGATGTAAATATGGTCTTCAGACAAATGCCATTACCACAACTTCATCCTACTGCTCCTATCTGAGCTCAAGGTGCTGTCTGTGTAGGTAAGCTAGCGGGCGCTAATAAATTCTACGAATATCTTGCTCAAGCATTTCAAGTATCAGAATTTACTGAAGCTAATGTAACTGACATTGCCGTAGGTCTTGGTATCGGTAAGGCTAAATTTACTAGCTGTCTTACTAGCCCAGAAACTATAGCAACCGTAAATGCTCAAGTTCAAGAAGGTCAAGGTTTCGGTATCAATGGAACACCTGGTAATCTTGTTGTAGATAATAAGAATGGCACTTCTACATTGATAGCTGGTGCATATCCTACGGAAGCTTTTGAGGCTGAAATCACTAAAATACTTGCAAACTAATTCTTATATACGTTTTCAAAAAATCCCGTTTAGGCGGGATTTTTGTTTATAATTTTTTTCTATCGCCTCGCCGGCTGGGCCTTACTTTTTTCCTTCCAGGTGAAAAAAGTAAGCAAAAAACCCCTCGGCGCCATTAGAGGAGTATCATGTTATTCCTTCAAACATATTCAGGCACTGGCCTAGCCGTCGTTAGGCCCTACTGCTCGACCTACATTTCACGCTGCTTTGATAATGGCGCCACCTGAATAATATTTTATAAATAAATATAATAGAAAATATCGTTTCGTAAAAATTACTTATTTGCTTTTTCTTTTTGAAGTTGGTATTGGAGTTCTTCGATATCCTTTTTGAGTTTATTCATTTCCTTTTTTTTGTCCTTGATAACTTCGGGATCTGCACCACTTGATGAGAGACTAGGCATCATAGTTCTGATGGCTTGAAGTTCTTGTTCTTTTGCGCGTAAACTTTCGCGAATATCTTCTTTCTTGTTTGTGGTTACTACTTGTTTGTGCTGGACTTTGATACCTATGGTGATATTGATGATGCTCTCGGTATGATATTTGTTGAGCTCTTTTTCGTTTTCGAGGTATTCAATCGATGATGCATGGATCAGTTTATACATTATCTTTTCTTGTTTTCTGAGGTATTGTAGAAAATCTAATGGTGCGAAAAAGCAAACATCTATTTCTTCATGTTTGGCATATTCATATTTCACTTTCATCTCTAAAAATTTGTCTACAATATCCATAAAGAGTTGTGTCTTATAATTTTTACTGATAGTGGTAAACTGCTCCTGTATTTGTTGTGCTAAGATAGGTCATTCAAGGCCCAATAACTCTCGTATTTGTTGACTTATAAATGGGATAAATGGATGTAAGAGTTTTAGCAAGCTTCCTAGACATCGTAATGTTACCTTTTCGCTATTTTCTGTATTCTGATGCTTCTGTATTTCTAAATACTTATCACAAAAATCTTCTTTGATCATAGTAATCATTTTCTGCTGGATTCTATCTAACGCATTTTTTGCGATAGCTTCTTCGTATTCTTTTTGAAGTTCAATGGTTTTGTAGATGATCCAGAGTTCAAATTCGCTTAAACTTGCTTTTCTTTTGTCCAAATAACTTGTCAATCATTGAAAATCAGATATTTTTCTCGATCATTTTTTGTCATATAAATGTTGTCCTACAAATCTAGATGCATTTCGAAGTTTAGCTATAAATTGTTCATATTCTGATGCTTCTTGACTAGGATCTACTGCATAAAGTCTTATACAGTCTGTTCAGAATTTTTTTACCAATTCTTTAAATGTTTCCTTATTTTTCTTATTAGTTTTCTGTTCTTGCTGAATGTGACAGGTATCAAATAATACTTTATCCTGTACATTGTATCCTATGATGATTGTTTTTAGAAATTCTAAAATCTTATTTTCACTGATACAAAGTATTTTTTTCGGTTGCTTTTTGCTATCATCAAAGGCCTCCATCATCTTGATTAGGATGAGCGCGTTACCCAATGTTTCTTCGATTTTTTCTTTTTGTTGGATAAGTCATGTATCATTGTTCACTAATATATCAGCATCAAAGTCGTAGAATCATTTTCTCTTGCTTGAGATTGCGATAGATTTTTCCAAAAATTCTGTCAGTGTTATTGAAAATTTTTCGAAAGATCCCATTCATTTACTCTTATTCTGATCTATCTTTACGCCTTTTTTTCCAGTTTCGAGATCTTTTTGGGTATATTCTACTATTTTCTTCAATTCGTTAAGCTCCTTGCTATATCCCCTTGGAAGTGTTTCGCTGAATAATTCGATATATGTTTCAAATGTGCTTTGTTCACCCGTACGACTCTTGCTCAATAAAATGTCGATGCATTCTTCTATACTAAAATGCTCTTTAAGACGTCAATCTACAATAAGATTGAATATGATAAGTGAGAGTACTGTGAATTTGTTCTTAATCTTTTTGCTAGGAAGATTGAGAATTTCATTGTCAGATATAAAATGATTTTCACCGTTTTCGCCTTTCCAAAGTGGTAAACAATATCCCTTAGAGTCCTCTTTGGTAACCGGTCGATATTCTATTGTTTGTGTCATATTGGCGATAGTTTCTTCATACTCCTGTGGGATGATGGTAAGTTTTCCTTCTTGAATAGCTGATTGAACATTACCCAACTCTTTGTCAGTTTTGATAAACAGTTGATTGCAGAGGAGTGGTCGTGCTCTTTCGCCTGTCCTCCTGTGTATGGCAACCTCTGCTTCAATATATTTTGTGGATTCGAGATTGTGAATATCATCAAGATTTTTTATAATATTTTTTACAAATTCACTTGCGGCTTTACCACAAAAATCTCCTGCTGATTTAGTGAAACATCAGCTTTTATCGATAGCGTACTTATCTATTTGAAGTCCATGCTTTTGAGCAATTGCCAGTGATTTCTTATCATGTGCTGGCGTAACTCTCATGATTCCCGATCCTTTCATTGGATCTACGGATTCATCAGCTATAACGGGAATGGTTTTGTTAATGATTGGTATAATAACCTTATTTTTCACGAGTTTTCTATATCTCTTGTCATCAGGATGCACCGCAAGTGCCACATCAGCAAAAATTGTTTCTGGCCAGAGTGTGGGTACGATAAGTGATATATTTTTAGTATCTACAAAATATCTAAGATTGTACTGTTTAACTTGCATTTTTTTATATTGCAATTCGTCAGTTCCGAGCGTCTTTTGTTCTTGAAGACTTCGATGATTGATAGAACAGTCTTCATAAATATGTCCTTCTTGAACAAGTTGAACAAATAGATTTCTGACAAAATTTGTGTTTCTTTCTGAGTAAACAACATTGTCGGTGTCTATGCCAAAAAATATTCCTGCTTTGGTAATGAGGTTTTCATAGTTTTCTGTTTTGAGATTTTTACTTTCTGTGTCGAAAATAGGCAATAATTTTGCCTTTATTCATTTCATCGTCTGATATGTAGCTATGACATCTTCTTTGATTAGACCACTGATTGAGTCCAATGATGTATCTTTTGTGATGGAAATTGGCAACTGTGTTATAACGGTTTCTCGTTTTATTGTGCCTTTTTTTGTCGAGAAGAGTTTTTGAAAATAATTTTTTTTGAGAAGTTCCGACTCTATGGAAAAATGATTATATTTTTTTTTGATATCCATCTTTTTGTAAAATTTTAAATTTTAAATTTACAATGTTAAATTTACAATGTTAAATCTGAATTAATTAGTTCTTTGAGAGTCCGTAGAGTTTGTAGATGGTGTAGCCAAATAGGCTTATCAAGATAATGAGTAAGATGTTTTCAGCTGGTCCTACCTGTATTTTTTTTACGCTATCGATTTTGAGATTGGTTCCATCTTTACATACTCATTCGATGAGATAATATGCATATTTATTATTTTTGGATGCTTTGTTGAATGGATATTCAAACATAGTACCTGTTGTTTCTCCAACCTTTTGCATTTGATCTATTTCACTGGTTTCAAAATCTGATCTGTAGACGATATATTTGTCTATATTATTTACTGCTGTTCGTACTAGATAATATTTCTCTCCTATCTGTTGATTGGTTACTTGGATACCAACCACTATACAACTTATATCTTCTCCTACTTTAGCTTGTGTTACTTCTGATGGTGTTCCGATGGGGTTTCCTATGCTATCGAGTGGCGTTATTTGAAAGTAATAGGTATCTCCAATGTTCAGATTTTCTATAACAATTTCATTGGTTTGTACGGTTGTCGTAAGATCTAAATTATTTTGGCTTGTTCCATAATCAATCCTATATTGTGGTGCTGCTCCGATAGCTTCTCGTGTTACATTCAACTTCGTCTTATCAATACTGTCAGAGTATAATCTAATCTTTCCGATGGCATTTCATTCTCCTACGATGAGTGTTGTGACGCCGGTGTAGCTCTTTGTCTGTCAAAGAACGATAAGATCAACATCTACTTGCAAACTTCCTTGTGTATCCAAAAGTATTTCTTTGGTAAATACTCAAGCCCTACTTTTGTCCATAGGGACTGATTTTCCATCGCTCAATTGTATCTGAGCAGAGGTTACACTATCACTGCTATTTACCGTAAATGTTACTTTATCTCCTTGTTTGACTGGTCCTGATGGAGATACACTTATACCTTCGAAAACTCCGTCCTTGATGGGTTGAAAAGTGAAAGAAGTGATTTCTGATTCGCCGATCACTTCGTTGTTGGCATTCAGAATCTTTATTTGAAGGATATTGTCTCATTCAGTTATTCCGCTTACATAGGCACTGATGTCACCGTTTGCATTGGTCATTCCTTGTGATACGGAATTGTTATTGATATAGATTTCATATGGCGCATTGGGTAATGTTGGCGCCGTAGCCATCACATTGGCAACACTATTTTTTTCTATTCCGCCAGCAATAGGAGACATAAGTGTAACGGTTTCTGTCGCTGTTGCATCAGGAATTGTCCCTACGATAACTGTTTTCTGTCCTATGATGGTGTCATTGATAATATCGGAAACCTTTATGGTAAATGTCCCCGCTTTTTTTATCGTCAATCCTTTGGAAAATAATTTTACTCCTTGGTCTTGTGGAAGGAAAGTATAGAGCCCGTCGCTTGGTACGGTATAATCAGCAGCATCTACGATGCCTTCTATCTCGATAAACACATCGCCCTGATAGTCTTTGACGACTGTTCCGTTAGCTGTCACTGCTTTTATGGTAATATCTACCGCTTGATCTACGTCAAATGAACTTGGTGTTACTTCAACGGTAAATGCGTCAGGATCGGCAGCATGTACAGTGGTTGCTATAAACCCTACTGCCAACATACAAATTGCTGTTATGCTCGCGGTAAGTGCTTTCCTTGAAAATTTCATCAATACGATAATAGGAATAAAATCTATTGGTTACTGTGTGAGGTTATTTCGTTAAGAGATCCGATAGAGAGATCTTTTGTTTCGCCATTGCTCAATTTAGCAACCGCTTCGCTAAGTAAAATATCTGTATTATCTCCTGTAAATGGCAGTATTATTATGCTCTGACTCTTATCTACATTCTGTCCTGGCGTTGATTGAATAACTATATCATTGCTATTGGGATTGTTTACTACTCGTGTTCCTTGTCCGCTAAGATTTTGTGTATCTACGATGATAGCGTCTTTGTCGAAGCTTATGGTAAAATCTATACTCGCTGGTGTTTCCAGTTCTTCTGACATAAAGATATCTACTGCTCAACTATTGGTCTTATATGCTATATCTCGTCACTTTTCTACGATAAATTGTTTTTCTTGGAGAGAAAGTACGCTGGCGGTAAAAATGTCAGGATTATTGACTACGTAAAAAATTCATGAAGCGACAATCGCTGCTCCCAAGAGCAACATACCATTTCTTCTCATAATCAATAATATCTTTTTTGCGATCATTACTTAACGACTAAATAATAAAATTTTGGATTTTGGATGTTAGATTTTGTATAGATTATAACATTCAACATCTAAAATTCATCATTCAAAATGAGTTATTTAGTTAGTATGTTTTTTGGGGCGAAAATCAACTGTATTTAGCCTCATTAGGTTCCAGGTTAAAAGTTGAAAGTTTCTCTAAATCAACATAAAGATAAGATGAATTTAAACTAAATTCAAATAGAAAATTTGCAAAAATTCCAATTCCGATTATAATTAATCATGGTTTATATTCTAATCCATAAAAATGGTGAACAAACCAAACATCCTTTCTAATGAGCTAGATCAAGTTCCTAAGACTTGAGAACGATATGGAAAAGAACTCAATGATACCGCACTTCATGCTCAGATTATTGATGCTTTTGATAGTAATCAAAAAGAAAATAATAAGGAAAAGCTATGAATTGAACTTGAGTCAGAAGACTTTTTTATTGATAAACCAAAAGATACGGTTCAGGATTATACAAATAAGAAACTAACGGAAAATTGAGATATTAGAGAAACATATTCTGGTAGTATTTTTTTGCAAAAGTTTACTTTTAATGCTGCAAAAAGAGAAGTTGAAAAGACCGGAAAGAGTCTTTTAGCGTCAGCCACTATTTTTCAAGATACCTTCATAAATGTATACAAATGAGACAAAGAAGCATTCATAAAATGAGAGAATCTTACTGTCACTAATCTTATAGATGATTGGTGATTTAATATTTGACCTTGATTTATGTATGTGTTTGCCGATTGATCTATTTTCGCGATGTTTAATACTGATGTAATAAATAAGAAAAAAGAAAGAGACTTTTTTGGTATCTATAAAGATAATGCTAATAATCCTATCCTAAAAGATCAATTATTTTCTGTTCGTCTAGCAAAATAAAAAGTCCACGAAGGTAGACTTTATCTTTTCTTTTTTTTAAATGGATTCAGTGTTTAGATTTCCTAATAAATTATAGTTCTATGTGATCTCTTATGTTTGGAATCTCACAAACAAAACCTATTTTTTTAAGTTCGGATTCTAAGGCTGTCTCTGCGTCTATTTCTCCGTGGATGATAAATGTTTTTTTCGGTGGATTGGTGAATCCTTTGGCTCGTCTCAGAAGTTGGTCAGAGCCTGCGTGTCCAGAGAATCCATTTATTTTTTGTTTTTCTAATTTAACATCTACATTTTCTCCCATCAGCCATACTTTTTTCTCTCACTCCAAAATATATCTTCCCAGTGTTCATTCAGCCTGATATCAAACGAATAATAAGGTATTTCTTGGATCTGAAAGTCCATGTCTGAGATGATGAGTTATCCTTCCTGCGGTACACATTCCATTTCCTGCTATGATAACACATGGATCGCTATAGGTATTTAACTTCATGGAATCCTCCACGCTTTGTGTACATTCCAGCTCTTCGAAATCGAAAGGATGTGGATATTTTTTTGCGGCTTCTTCATCATAGAGCTCCGTATGTTTTTTGAATATTTCTGTCGCTTTGATAGACAATGGACTATCCAAAAATATTTTTTCTTTTGGAAAGTGTCATTCTTTGATGATAATATTGAAGAAGTAGAGGAGTTCTTGAGTCCTTTCTACGGAAAATGATGGGATGAGAAGTTTTCCTCATTTTTTAAATGTCTCATCGACATATTTTATCAATAACTCTTTTTTGCCTGCAGTATCTTCGTGAGTTCTGTTACCATACGTTGATTCCATAAAGAGATAATCTGCCTCTTGGATGAGTGTTGGGTCTCGAATTATTGGTGTGTTCCATTGTCCTATATCTCATGAAAAAACTAATTTTTTCTTCTCATTTCATTCCGTGATGAATAGTTCGATGCTCGCAGATCCCATGATATGTCCGGCGTCTTGAAATCTCGCCTCGATAGCATCAGTCAGGTGTATCATTTCTGTGTATTCTATGGGTTTGAATAATGACATGCAGGCTTTGGCATCATCTAACGTATACATAGGGACTCTTGGCGGAAGATGTTGTTGTTTTCTTCTCTTATTTTCTTGCTCTATATTTTTTTCTTGGATCATCGCACTATCTTCGAGAATAATTCATACAATATCTCTTGTCGCTGATGTCGTATAAATTTTTCCTGTAAATCCTTGCTTATAGAGTTTAGGAATCAATCCACAGTGGTCAATATGCGCATGGGTAAGTAAGACGAAATCAATCTTCTTGGGGTCGAAGAGAAACGGTTCATAATTTAATCTTCCAATCTCTTTTGGTCACTGAAACATTCCGCAGTCTACGAGAAATTTAGTATTTCAAGTTTCAATGTGGTAGCAAGATCAGGTGACGATTTTGGCCGCTCAACAAAAAGTTAATTTCATATTTTTATTTATACCATAAAAATCATGTGACTATGATAGTCAGATACTTATTTTTTACAATATAATTTATTTATATTTAAACGCTTCGCTGGACTTACTTTTTGACATTGCCTCAAAAAGTAAGCAAAAAACTCTAGCCAGATGCAAACTCAACAACCTGTCGTTTCATGATGAAAAACCTATCTATCTCACTTTGTTCGCACACATTCGTGTGACTCACTTCAGTTCGATTACATTGATTGCTCCGAATTTGGGGAGTGTCTGGTCGTGCATCTGGCGCTTGTTATAAAGTTTACTTATTATAATCACAAGTATTTAAGTACTCCATGGACCAAAAATACTGGTCGAACGAGTGCTTTCAAAAATCCAAGTACTCCTATTCGGAAACCAGTTGCTTTTGCGATGAAATAAATCGCCGCTCCGATAAATCCCATAAAATAAAGAGCTCCGCTAGAACCTTTTTTGTAATGTTTCTTCTTGCTACAACACTCATTCATGACCGTTTCAGGTACTTTTGCGCTGAATTTTGCAGTGATGTTTGCTGTCTTTTTTTTCTTTGCTACTGGCATTGATTATAATTACAAATTAAAAATTACGAGTTACAAATTATTTATTTCAGCCTTGTGTAGATTTTTTATTCGAATTGATTTGCATATTTGTAAATGGGAAAGCTTCCGCCCGTATCTTCTCGATCTATTTTATCTGCAATCGAGTCAAATTCTTCGCTTCTGAAGTCATCTAATCTCTTCATATCTTCGGTGTCTATTTCAAATTCCAATGCTTCTAAATTTTCTTTCACATGATCTTCGTTTGATGCTTTTATCAATGGATTTAACTTCTTCCATTTCACGATCCGATTTATTAAGGTCTGATTTTGCGTTTTATTATATTTTTCCGCAAGTTCTACGAGTAGAGGATGGTTGTGATTAGCTGTTCTATTGCGTCTAAGCGGCTGATAACACATGAATACTATATCGTTGTCCTGACAATATTTCATAAGTCCATTGTCTTCGTTTATCTTACATTCCAGATTATATAAGGCCTCAATACTGAATAGTTTTATTCCACTTTCGCATAAGCTTTTTAGTTGTTGAAGACTTAAATTACTTCCGCTCAGATAACGCGTCTTGCCCTTTTGAACCATCTTATGCATTTCTTTGTAGGTTGTTTTTAGTGGAAGTTTACTAAAAGAAGGAGCGTGGAGAATGAGAGAATCTACATATTCTAAGCCCATTATCGCTAAATATTTATCAAGTTGCTTCTCAATATCTTCTTTGCTTTCTATAAAACGTTCTAGCTTGACAGTGATGAATATTTTTTCTCTAGGAACTTGTTTGAAAAAATCTGCTAAGAATTTCATGGTCTCTCAGTCAGCATAAATGAAACTTGTCTCGATATAATTTTGTCCCGCCTTGAAAGATGCTAAAAGCGCTTTTAAATGTTCTTCTTTTGAAACTAAACTTTTTTTGCTATCTTTTCCATCCTCAAAACGATTGGCGCCTAAGCCAAATGTCCCTATCGCAATCGGATAAATCTGCGATTTTTTGGTTATCATAATTTTCGCTAAGGAAAATAAATTTATATTCATCAGAGAAAATAAATTATTTATTTTCGATTATCTCTATTATCTCTTCTACATCGTCTACAAAATATAATAATTCTAAGTCTTTTACGCCGTGGATAAGAAAATCTTCTTTCATAGGATTATTTTCCAGTCGATGAAACAGTCCGTTCCAGTATTCTTTGTTTACGCAAATAATAGGCACCTTATCTGCTATTTCCGTTTGCATCAAAACCGCATATTCAAAAAGCTCATTCAAAGTTCCAAATCCTCCCGGATAGAAAATAAGCGCCTCACTTTTTATCGACATAATAAAACGTCTAGTGAAAAGAAAGTGAAATGAAAATCCATCGGTAAATATATCATCTGTGACTCTTTCTCCTTTGAGTAATTCGGCTCTCAGCCCAATTGAGGATGTCTCAGCTTCAGTAGCTCCACTATTGGCTGCATGCATGATACCAGGGCCGCCACCAGAAAGTATTGCATATCATTTTTTACCTAATTCAAAAGCAACATTTTTACAATGTTTGTAATATTTACTGTCTTCAGGCACTCTATGAGAGCCAAAAAACGTTACGATTTTCTTGTCAATCTTTCCGAGAAGTGATAATCCGGCGTCTATTTCTTGGCGCACTTTTTCTACTGTCCATTCAGTTTTTTCATAGTACTCTTGATTTTTATGGAGTCTGGTCATGGATATATTATTGGAAATAAAAATTTATTTTATCTTGGTTAAATCACCATGTAGTTCTATTGGTTGCATAGCCCTAATCTCGTCCGTATACATCATATCTGGGATTTCATTGAGAATAAAGATTTTTTTGTGGAAAATATGTGCAAAGCCCATCTCAAGAAACGCTCCACCACCGATATAATTTTTGATGTTGTGCTTATCAAAATTGGTAACTAGAATAGCATCTCATTGTTTGATGATTTCACAATAAGCTCTTCTTGCGTCGAACTCTATTGTTCTTTCTGAAAATGTATTGTTTTCTTTTTCTTCTCTAATTTCATCTGAAGAAAATTCTCCTCTCAGTATTTTTTCAGATGTTGTCGGCATGATGGCTTCAAAACCAAGATCTTTTAGATCATCAGCTATTTTCTTGATTTCAAGGGCGCAGTCTACACTTCCACAGATAGTGATTTTCATGTTTTTTTAAATCCAGAATATAAAATGTTTTACTAAAGATAGATTAATTCAGATACTTCGCTTTGTTCGCATTATGTTCTTCTAAAGTATTCCCATAATGAATATATCCGTCCATATCATGAAGATAATAGAGGTGGTCCGAAGTTTGTGGATTCAATACGGCATTGATACTTTCTCGTGTCGGATTGGAAATCGGTGTCGGTGGTAATCAGCGGACTGCTCTGGTGTTGTATACATTAGTTTTATCTCAGATTTTTTGTCCTATCACGGCCGGTGTGCATGTTGTATAGGATTTTTTCAGTCCATAACAAAGGGTAATATCTGCATCAAGTGCCATTCAGATTTCCAATCTTTTCAAAAATATGCCTGCAACGGTTGCTTTGTTTTTTACATTTCTTTCTTCTTTTTCTACAACACTCGCTAATATGATGTCATTGTATCGTTGCAATGTCAGTCAGCTATATGCTAAAGTACCGCTTACTTTATTTCGAACTTTCTTTTTGAAATTTTCTAGTTGTGTGTAGACGAGTTGATCGATGATGTTTTTGGTCTTATCTACTTGATAGGTATCGGGGTAGAGAAAACCTTCTAAAGTCATATCACTTGGAGATCTGCTAGAAATCAACAACCTTGCTTTTAGAAAGTCGTATTTTTCTGTATATTTACCCACAATGATTGGATCTGTGACAAAAGCAATATAGTCGCCACCGGTGATGTATCATTTCCTTGCTAATGCTTCATCGATGTCGTAGATAGATCGTCCTTCCAAAAGCGTCAGACGAAGATAACTTTTTTCTGATCCTTCCAATATCTTTTTTACTAGACCCGCTCTAGTGTATTTTCCTTTGAAGGTATAATTTCCTGCTTCGAACTTGGAAAATGAGATGTCGCGGTGTCTAAAGAGATATATTTTCATACGGACCTTTTCTATCGTATTCAGCTGGTTAAAAATCTTAGAGACATTTTCTCCTTGTTCGATAGTTATTTTGGCGCTGAGAGTGATTTTCTTTGTGAAGAGGTAGATGAGAAGAATAATCACTATGAGTAGAATTCGTCTTCAGAGTTTGAGTTTTTTCTTTTTCTCTTTCATAGTATTGATTACAAAATAAACGTGAAATATGATAGTTATATCGTTTGTGAATTCAAATAATTAAAAATTAAATTAAAACAGCAAACCCTCCCCGACCCTCCCTTGACAGGGCGGGAGCTAAGGGAAAATAAATCCTTTCCATATAACCCCCTGTCAAGGGGGAATGGGGGTTTGCTGAAAATAAAATTAAAATAAACAATTTTTCTTGCTTTTTAGTCTTGAAAAAAAGACATATTCCTTTATGCTCTTGCTTCACGAAAATTTGTAATTAAACTTTACCGACTGTTTTTGAAATCATAAATTACTTCGTTAGCACTCGTACTTTATGCATCAAAAATCGCCGGTATCCTTTCGACATCATAAAAACCCTCATTTCATTTCGGCTTTTTATTGTGTCTCAAGTATTTTATTTTTTGTATATTATATTATGTCTTTATTTGGAAGTAATGAGAAAAAGTATGTTTACTTTTTTGGTGAAACTAAGGGCCTCGGGAAGGATATCCTAGGAGGTAAAGGAAAAAATTTATCTGAAATGGTGGAGATGTGACTCCCTATTCCTAGTGGGTTTACTATCACAACAGAAACCTGTGATTTATATTACAAAAGTGATAAAACATATCCACAATTTGTTTTGGATCAGATTGAAGAAAAATTGCAAAAATTGGAGCATGTTATGGGAAAGAAACTTGGTGACTCTGAAGATCCGTTGTTGGTGTCTGTAAGATCTGGAGCCGCAGATTCTATGCCTGGAATGATGGACACTATTTTGAATTTAGGACTCAATGATGAGTCTGTCCAGGGCTTGATCAACAAAACTCAAAATCCAAGATTTGTACGAGATAGTTATAGAAGATTTTTACAAATGTTTGGTGACGTGGTTTTGGAAGTTCCTCACCACGATTTCGAGCATGCATTACAATCCGTAAAAGATGCAAAAGGTGTAAAATTAGATACAGAACTTGATGTTGCTGATCTACAAAAAGTTGTTTCTCTCTATAAAGAAGCAATCCAAAAAGCTACCGGAAAAGAGTTTCCAAGCGACCCAAGACAGCAATTACAGATGTCTATCGACGCCGTATTTGGTTCTTGGAATAACGACAGAGCTATTATCTATAGAAGAATCAATGATATCAAATGACTTCTCGGAACTGCCGTAAATGTTCAAGCAATGGTCTTTGGAAATATGGGAGAGACCTCAGGTACTGGAGTATGTTTCACTAGAAATCCGTCAACAGGAGAGAACAAATTCTACGGAGAATTTTTGATGAATGCACAAGGTGAAGATGTGGTTGCTGGTATCAGAACCCCTATGGAGATCGCAGAACTTGATAGAGTTATGCCTGCTTGCTATAAAGAACTCGTAGAGATTTATCAAGGACTAGAAAAACATTATAGAGACATGCAAGACATGGAGTTTACTATCCAAGAAGGAAAACTTTTCATTCTTCAGACAAGAAATGGAAAGAGGACTGCTGCAGCTGCCATCAAGATGGCAGTCGATATGGTTAAGGAATGACTTATCGATGAAAAAGAAGCAGTGCTTAGAGTAAAACCTGAACAACTTGATAGTTTACTTCACAAACAAATAAACCCAGAAGCTAAAAAGACTGCTGAATTACTTACCAAAGGACTTCCTGCTTCGCCAGGAGCTGCAGTTGGACAAGTTGTCTTCACGGCATTAGCTGCTCATGATCGAGCTGAAGAGGGCAAAAAAGTTGTTCTTGTCAGAACAGAAACATCACCAGAAGATATTATCGGAATGATAGCTGCGCAAGGAATTCTTACGGCTAGAGGAGGAATGACCTCTCATGCAGCGGTTGTTGCTAGAGGAATGGGAAAGAGTTGTGTAGCTGGAGCAGGTGAAATTGTTGTCGACGAAAAAGCTAAAACATTAGTTATCAAATGAAAAACCTATAATGAAGGAGATATGATTACTTTGGATGGAGCGACAGGAGAAGTATTCGCTGGATGATTAGCAGTGATGGATCCTGAACTTAGTGGTGACTTCGGAACGCTTATGACTTGGGCTGACAACTACAGAAAACTTCTTGTCAGAACAAATGCTGATACGCCAAATGACGCTGAAGTAGCGAGAAAATTTGGTGCTCAAGGAATTGGTCTCTGTAGAACAGAACATATGTTTTTCGCAGCAGATAGAATCAAAGCGGTAAGAGAAATGATCCTTTCTGATGATGTCGATGGAAGAAAGAAGGCCTTGGCTAAATTGCTTCCTTTCCAAAAAGAAGACTTCATCTGAATCCTCAAAGCGATGGCTTGATTACCGGTTACGATTAGATTCTTGGATCCTCCTTTACACGAATTCCTTCCTCAAGAAGAAAAAGATATCGCTGAATTAGCAAAAGATATGGGAGTAGATTTAGAAGTTTTGAAAAAGAGAATCGAAGGACTTCATGAATTCAATCCTATGCTCGGACATAGAGGATGTAGATTGGTTGTTACTTATCCTGAAATCGCAGAAATGCAGACAGAAGCAGTGATTTGAGCAGCATGCGAACTCAAAAAAGCAGGTGTCGATGTCAAACCAGAGATTATGATTCCATTGGTAGGATTCAAAGCTGAATTCGATTTCAATGCAGATATCGTCAGAAGAGTAGCCAAAGAAACTATGACTAAATATGGAATAGAAGTTGACTATAAATTATGAACGATGATTGAGGTACCAAGAGGTGCAGTAACTGCAGATAAAGTTGCAGAAAACGCAGAATTCTTTTCATTCTGAACCAACGATCTTACACAGATGACTCTTGGATTCTCAAGAGACGATGCCGGTTCATTCATCAAAGAATATGTGAATAAAAATATTTTTGAAAAAGATCCCTTCCAAACATTAGATCAAGAAGGAGTTGGGCAACTAATTCAAATGGCCGTTGAAAAGGGAAGAAAAACGAGACCTGACATCAAATTGTGAATCTGTGGTGAACATGGTGGAGATCCAGAATCAATTTATTTCTGTCATAAAGTTGGATTACATTATGTCAGCTGTTCTCCATTTAGAGTGCCTATCGCAAGATTAGCAGCGGCTCATATAGCCCTTAAAACTAACAACTAACAGTGAATAACTAATAACGAAGGAATTCTTTTGAAACATAAAAAAAGAGTCGGGTTTTAACTGCCCGACTTTTTATCGTAATGAAGATTGTAAATGAGTTTAGTATTTGCTGAAATACTATAATATCATACTGACTATAGCTCCAGTTATGAACGCAACCATCCACACTATCCAGGCCCAAATTGAATATCTGGTAAAATATTCTTCACATTTCCAGATTTTTATCCTACTCAATATCGCCCATATCAAGTGAAGGAGCATTATCCCCAATGCTAAATATCCAAAAGCTGAATGAATAGTTAACTTGAGCGTCCCTGCTGCCTTAAACATAAATGATGTACCTATAGTATCGCACAGAAAACCAAGAGCAAATACTATGATAATCCATATTGCCAATTTTTTTATTGATCGCTCTGTCCATACTGCTATGGTGTAAAGAATAAGGGCAGCCGTCATGAAAGAAGTGCTTACTAACATATATTTCTATTTTTGTTGAATGGTTCATATATTTTATTCCTATAAAGTCAAGCCCAACCGATAAAATTTGACAAAATAGCCATTTTCGAGTATAATTTAGTATGTTTTTTATTGATTATTTTATCTATGAAAAATAGCAAAACTTTCTTTACACAGCTATCTTCTCATGAAAAAAGAGATCTTTTGATAAAGATTTTTGATAATGTAAAAAATAAATATGAAATATATCATAATATCCTAACTATTCTAAAAAAAAATAAAAATATACCAGAAAAGTATCTAGATGAACTCTATGAGGGAATACAGAAGGTTGTTAGTGATGTAGATTGAAAATCTAAACAGAAAGAGATAAATAAACTAAAAAAAATAAAAGATCAGTTAGAAAAAGTTAGAGAAAAAGAAAAAATTGAAAAGCTCGATGAAAATCCAGATTCTTTATTAGATCAGATTTAGTTTTTATATGTCATCATGGTGGTAGAACAGCAGAACACAGCCCCAGAAAATGCAGAAAGTGATAGGATTGTGACCGAGTCAACCAATGCATTACTAAATGAAGACGATAAAAAATTCGTGGAAGATATATTTTCTACTACATATAAAGAGCTTCTAGATATTGATAAAAAACAAAATATGATAATGAATGTCTTAAAAGATGAATTGATATCAAATGAATATAGCGATCAAGAAGAGGGGATAATCAATCAGATATTAAATGATGAAAAAATGAAAAATGAGATAAAAAAAAGTGATGCAAATGAAAATAGTATAAAAGCTCAATATGAAAAGATACTTACTACCAAATTATCAGACAAAAAACTACGTAAAAATATCATAAATAATCAAAAAGAATATTCAAATTTTACCTTAAAACTGAAAGATATATTGATAACCGAAGGTAAGAGTTATTATAATAAGAGCAGAACCAAATTTAGAGATGACTCACAAGAACGTTTTGTAGATGTCTTGAAGATAGAAAAAGAAAATAGAACAGCGAAAGTTTACCTCAAAATAATAGATAGTGTAAAAATTTGTGAAGATACAGATTTTTTTTATAAATATTTACTCAAAGAAAAAGTCGCTAAACAGGATAAAAATCCGCAAGATTTTACAATAAATGATATAAAAATCGATGAATTGGAATGAGAAAAAATGAAAAAAGATTATTCATTGATAGTTGATATAAACAATGCTGGCATCACAGATCTAACCTATACAATAGATTGAAACAATTTTACTGATTTTATAAGGACTTGAGATAAGGTACAAAAAATATTGATCAATAATGATAATGACTATATAAATGCATCGCTGATAAATGAAATCAGAAAAATCGCCAATTACATGCTCAAAAGTAATAATACCAATGATATAAATAGATCTATATCATATTTTGAAACAATTAAAGCAAAAAATTATAATTATTTTTATGACATAAATAATAATATAGCCATAGCAGGCAAAATCATGGAAATATATGATGATAATGTGTATTGAATGTTTGAATTTAATAAATTGATGCTTGAAAAAAAGACTTACGATAACTTTAAAAATGAAAATCAGGACAATCAAAAGTTTGATTTTAGTATATTCAAAAGTAAATTTGAAACAGCTTCAAGTCTTATCAATATAATAAATATAAATGGCAATTATCAAGCATCTGCGCTAAACAATACATTTACAGAAATACAAAAAGCAATAGGTGATATTAATGATATAAATACAAACACAAATAAATGAAAAAAACCAGGAGAAGAACCAGTTCCAGAACCAAGAGATTGAGATATTTATATTCTTGAAGAAAAAAAGAATGATGAAGATAATAAAAATATGTCGAATAATATGAATGCTCTGAACAATGCAAATAATACAAATAATAAGTATAAAATAACTATAAAATGAGATAATGTATTGTTACAATCTTACGATACTAATACAACCATAACTATGCCCAAAGAAGATTTTATGAAGGACAAAAGACGAACAAAATATACGCCTGATAGATTTGATTATAAAAGGATAATATCAACGACAGATATCAATCAGCTCCCTAATAAAAAGGATCCTAGAAGTGGATTAGATATTCTAATGGACACAAAAAAAGCTATATTTGTTGATATAAATAAAATATTGTCCCCTTATATGGGAGAAGTGAAAGAAACAACCTATCCTCCTACTGGATGAAGGACATTAGATGTGCTTAGTGCGCCAGATATAATGAAACTAACCGATTACTTTGATTACTTGCTACTTTTGCATAATAAAACGATTAAATGATATAATCCAATGATAGAAGGTTGGAAGACCGAATTAAATAGGTTAAAAAATAATATAGAAAATAAGAATTCAGATGTGACTTTCCATCCTAATCCTATTAATAAGTGATGAAATCTTGATATAAAAACGCCAATTACAGATGAAAATATATCTGTAGAAATATATAATCTACAGTGAAAAAAAATATACCAGCAATCAAATATACCACGAGATGAAAGAACATTTGACAAAGACACAAGAAAAATAAAAATACCAGATATTGCTGTTTGAACCTATATAATAATGATATCAAAAAATAATGAAATTATAAATCCAGAAAATGACAGAAAATTGGTAGTAGTGTAACAATGATTTTCATTTCGTCTCAATGAGACTTTGAAAATGTTTTACGATACGATTTCTTACTCGCCAGGGACACATCCGTTCATCATGTTTATTCGGTATCTTCTCTTTTTTTTAGCATCTTCCAGAATATCTTTTATAGAGCCCCTTAGGCCCATTCCTGAATAATCTTGCCCTGATCATCTATTGTCTTTTCTCCATAAAATTCATTTGTATTCAAATTCTCAGTTTTCGATTGCCTTTAATAAATTGCTCATATATATTGGATTTTGTAATTGTGTATAATCTACTTTCAGTTCTGGATTGGTTATTTTAAATTCAAGTAATACTCATCTTGTTAAGATTTTTTCCAATTCTTTGGATTTGTCTTCATCTTCGTTCTCCTCACTCATATACACTCTATTGATTGGTTCGAGCTTATTGTTCTTTGAAGAAATAAAATCATCTAGAATCAATTTCAAATGATGATTGCCCAGTCAACTGATTCTTAATTTGGAAAGAAAACTTTCAGCCGTTGTCTTAGAATGATAGTCTTTATTTATGTTGTCGGCCATCTTGGCCAATGCTCTTTTTTGTATAACATCCAAACTTTCCATTTGAAAATGGTTTATAATTTCTTCTGGTAATTCGTTTTTGAAGTCATCAAATGCTTTGAGATTTTTACTTATTCGCGACTCTAAACTATCTAATTCTTCTCTAAATTGAGGTCCTATTTCCCGTTCTTGAGTTTGATTTTCTATGCTTTCCATATTTATCTCATTCATGAATTAAAAGTTCTTTTGTTATTTATGCTTTTTCTGATAGCGTTGTGGAATCCTACCACCTCTAGCTTATATATGTCGATTTTTTCCTGATTTGATTTTTCATATGCTTTTAGAAGTTTGTTTATGCTACTATTGTACATATAAGCATCATCTCCCGAAATGAAGCTGTCCTTCTGACTCTTTATATCTCTTAAGGTTATCTCTTCCTTTCATTTATTGTCCGCAATTACGTAATTCAAAAGTTCAGTATGAAAATCTATGATAGTCACAAACAACTCCTGGTCATATTTTTTTAGCGCTTCGTATGGTGTCAGATCTAGAGTTTCCCATCATTCAAATTTTTTGATTCATTCTAACTTCTGATTATATTCTCTATATCTCTCTTCAGGTCCTTCCTGATGTATTTCATCACTTAATTCTCTCTCTTCGTTTATAAATCATTCTATCGCACCATCTACCTCAAATTTCTGAAAATCTTTTGTCTCCATCATAAAGTCTTCCATGTTGTTTTTTATGGACTAAAACCTTTTTCTCGTCGTTTATATTTTTTGTCTATGTGGAATCAAGTTTTTCCCTGCTTTTCTATATTAAGTTAATACATATTGACTTAGCTACTTAAATGGTTATAGTATTATCGTTTATCTTTAACCATTATATGGTTCCTAATAACAACTCACAAATAGTGCCAGATATATTTGAAACGTACCTAACATTACCACCCAAGGATGATGGTTGTGATGATTTTGACGTACATGATAAAAAACTTCTAAATCTGGCTAGTGCTAACGCTACTGTGAAAGAACTTTGAGCACTCCTTCGTACGACTCCGTTGGAGGAATTATCCTGATTGAGAAACAAAGATAATGCAAACAAAGTTTTGGCTGTCGCGGAAAAATTTTATGATAAGGGTTTTTATAGTCAAGCACTAGAGCGATATGAATGTTCGTATAAACTATTCCCTGATGACAATCCGATCAGAGATAGAAGAATAGAGTCGATAAAAAAAATGCACAAAAATCCATGATGAGGATGAGAGACTGAAAGAGTTGAGTTAATTGCTTCTCTTGAAGAGACCCCCTCTATCAAATCTCCACACATACAAGACCAACTTCAGCGCAAAGAAAAATGTCGAGAATTGATAGCAACCTGAGATTCTGCGTTTGAAAGGAGATTGTATGTAAAAGCCTTTAAATGTTATTCACAAGCAGAGTGATGGTTTTCTTATGAGAGTACCAAGGAAAAAATAAAAAAAATAGAGAGGCTTCTTGTAGATAAAAAAATCGAACCAGTAGATTCATTTGATGTAGAAGAACAAAAAAAAATAGATAAAGCGGTAAAAGATCAAGAGAGAATAGAAAGAGAAAAAGAAAAACAAGAAAATAGAATAATTAGATTGCAGGAGATAGAAGGAAAAAGAAAAGAGAGAGAGGCAAGAAAAATTCTCGAAAAACAAAAACTTGCCGCTAAAATCCAAAATAACTTCAGTTTCTCGGATGAGGTAAAAGCTCGTCTCAAGGACCCTCCAAAAGGTTGCTGACTTTCTGAAAACAAAAAACAATGTCGGTCTTTAATAGCTTCCTGAGATGAGTACCTGAAAAATAAGAAGTTCCAAGAGGCACTACAAATATATCAATCTGCTTATAGCGCATTGTCCAAAGATGAGGCCAGAGACTATAAATGGTTGTTTAATAAGATACAGAGTATAGAAAATATATTAAATAATCCTCAGTCAGCACAAGAGCTACATGATTCAGATCGAGAAGAAAAAGACCCAGATGAGGATGAAGACATAAAAGAATCAAAGCCAGAGCCAGGAATGAACTGGTTATAAAAACATATTTTATAGTTTCGATATAATAAAAAAACTCCGTCCACCGAGGTGAAGGAGTGTTCTTCTTATAAAAAATAATTTATAGATTGGATATAGTGTTACTATATCTTTTTCTTTAGGCTTTTGATGCGATCTTTGAATGATCTTTTGGACTTTTTCCCATGAATACTTGTTGCTAGATTATTAGCAAAATTCATCATGAATATTCTAACTCCATTGACCATATCCTGGATTTCTTCATCTAACTGAGCGAGTTGCTCTTTCAGTTCCTTTTCCTTATCATCTGTCATTTCAGAACGATCAGCCGTATTCCATTCTATGTGTAATGAAGATAATTCGGTAATTTCTTCTGCTAGTTCTGCCGGTGTTAGTTCTCCGCCTTCGAAAAGTAATACTATCGTGACATCGTCTCTATACTTAATTCCTGTGAGAGGATGGCTGAAGAGATTTACTTCTTCAAATTTCAAGAGAGAGAGTAGGCTGTTTGTGGTTTCCAATTTAGAGAGTTCATCTTTCTGACTTTCTCTAAATATACTCACGAGGGTAAAGAATTTCCCCAACACGACAACCACTTCTTTATCGCCTTTATCGTAAGAAGGCAATTTTTTTACTAGCGCTTCTAATGATTCTAAAAGAATCATTAGGCTTTTTTTAAATTTTTTGTTCATCTGTTTTTATTTTTAGATTTCTGTTTTGGCTCTGTAAATAAATATTTCCTGGTAGATGTCAAGTAATAGTCAATTGCACTAAAAGATTAAAAGATTAAAAGAAGAAAGATTAAAAGATTAAATAATTGAATCTTTTCGTCTTTTAATTTTCTAAATTTTTTAATCAAAATATATGTGAACATATCTTGGCCAAAATTTTCTTATCGATGCTAAAATCAGAAGCTATATCGCTGATAAAATTTCGGCGTTGTATCATGAGCTTGGTTGTGAAACATTGATTGAAATTGGTCCTGGAAAGGGCTCCATAACCAAACTTATTCAAACCATTTCTGACCATTTTTTCACGATTGATATGGATTCTACGTTTATAGATAATTGACAGCTAACGATTGATAACGGAGAATTTATTCTGAGTGATATACTTGAACTAGATGTTGAGGCTATGCTGAAAGAAAAGAAGCTTAGTCCTGAAAAAACATTAGTCGTATGAAATCTACCATATTATATTACTTCGCCTATTTTGAGAAAATTTTTTGCTGCTCAGCAGTTTGCTTGATGAATATTTATGGTACAAGATGAGGTAGGTCAGAAGCTTAGAAGTGATGCTAAGAAGAAGTCCTATTTATGGCGATTACTCAATTATTGATGTGATGTTAGATATCTAAAATGAGTTCCTGCAAAATGTTTCAAGCCCGTTCCTAAAGTGAAAAGCTGCCTAATTCAACTAACAACTAAAAACGAACAACTAACAATTGATCGAGATAAATTTATCGAATTCTTGGAATTGTTTGCGCCGTTTAGTAGAAAAACTTTGGGAGCAATCCAAACTATGCTCGCTAAACGCTTCGTGACAAAAGCTCCCGTTGGTCGCGATAAAAGCCCTTCGGGCGATAAAGGTTCGTCTTCGACTCACGATAAACGCTACGCTGATAAAAGCCCTTCGGGCGATAAAATGATAAATTTTAAAATTCCTGAATCATTACAGAAAAAGAGACTAGAAGAATTGACGTGGAAAAATTTGGAGATGATCTTAGCTAAATAGCATGGATTCCGGCTGCAAACCTTAACGCCGGAATGACGTTTTATGGTTTATTTTTCCTTGAATATCGAGGTCATCCCATTAATATAATTGTATATTTTATTTTTTACTATTTCGGTATGAGTGTCCTTGTGTACAATGGAGAAAAATTTCAGAGAAGCAAGGTGTGGTATTTGATATTTGCTGTAGTTTTTGCAAGTGTTTTCCTGCTTTCTATCCTTAGTAGTAATATTGTGGGGGCGGTGCTGATCTTCTTTTTGCTATGAGGATATTTTTATTATTCTACTATCAATAACCAAATTATAAAAATAACCATACAAGAAAGCCAGCTTATCATCTGAACAAAATCTTATCCGCGAAGCACATTTACCTGATATATCGTAGAGATTTATCCTACGACTCAACAGATAAAAAATGTCGTTTTTCTGACTGCCAAAGGACATATGATTTATACATTTGATGATTCTACTGAGCACGTTAGATCCTTTCTTTCTCAGCTTGGCCAGTATCTACCTATGCTTGGCGATTTTCATCAAACGACTTTTGAAAAATTTTCTAGAAAAATTAAACTTTAGACTCCTATAGCTTCGATTATGAATCCAATATCTTCACATAGATTAGTTATCAAAGATGCAGCATGGCAGTTGATAGGAAGGATTATCAGTGCCTTGTTTGGATTTTTGACAATCAAAATAATAACTCCTTACTTGTGACCTTTACAGTATGGAGACTATTCTACTATTTTAAAATACTTTGCTATATGGACGGCATTGGCTGATTTATGACTCTATGTGCTTGCGGTCAAGCGCTTATGAGCCATCAAAGAATCAAATAAAGATCCTAATAATACTGAATTGAAAAGTGAATATGGAAAATTTGTCGGGACGAGAATGATTCTTATGTCCGTTGTGTATATTGTCGCTATCATAATTGCTTACTTACTCCCTGCATATACTTCGAATCCATATATCGTTCGATGATTGCCTTTTGGACTTATTTTTTCTGCGAGCTTTATGTTTGCATGAATCCAACAGTTGCCACTCCAAATATTTTGGAGAATGGATAAATTGAGTCGATCACTTATTGTTGCTAGACTTTCGCAGATAGCTATTCTGATCCCTGTTGTGTTTTTCATCTTCAAAAATATGACTTTCAATGGTACAACGATGTCGATAGTGGCATTTTGTTGTATTATGTTTTCCGTCGTGGCGAGTTCGATTGGTCAAAATATTCAGATTCATTTGAGTGCAAATAAATTGCTTAAACTCAAGATTATATTCAATCGAAAGTTTACCAAAGATATTATTAGACGCAATCGACAGTATGGAGTATCGTATTATCTTAGTAGTTTCCATACATTGATTGTACTTTTGTTTTTGTGATGGTTTTACCCTACGTCATCAGGACATGATTATACCGGTATCTGGGCCCTGTCCTTATCTCTGATAGAAATCTTACTCATTATCCCATCATCGTTGGGAAATAGTCTGCTTCACAAAATATCGGCATATTCACTGATCAATAAACGTAAGAGTATAGGAAATTTACTTCTACTTATTTTTTGGATTGGATGAATTATCGCGATCAATTTTTGGCTGTTTGCCGATCAAGTTATTCTTGTAGTTTCATGAAAGGCTTTCTTGGGAAGCTTTGCTTCACTCACTGCTCGATGATCTAATCAAATACTTCCTTTTTTGGGTATTGTGCTTTTCTGAAGCTTTATCAAACAAGTATATAACTATCTCTTTGTCGCTGTAGATAAACAAAACGTACTTTTGCCTATCAACTTGGTAGGAGTGCTTGTCGGTATACCCCTCTGAATACGAATGATACCAAAATACTGACTACTCGGATGAGTCGTTACTCAGTTGGCTATAGAGCTTATCTTTATGTTTGGTGCGATTCGAGTAGGAAAAAGAAAAAAAGTACAACCAACATTTTCAAGAAAAAATTGATGACTACTGACTTTAGTATTGCTTGGTATGGCTGCTGTTGGCTATGCCATTACCTATTTCCGACATATCAATGTTCTACGGTTCTTTATTGTGGCTATTATACTCAATCTCTTCGTCGTATATATTTCTCTTCCAATAATTAAAAAAATTGCTAAGTGATTGACAGTAGAGGATACGATAAATCCTGGCGTTTAGTTTATTATACTTTGTGATGGTGTGACTAACCAATGATGCATCTCAAAATTCTTCTCTAGAACTTCATAATTTTATCACAACCATAAATTTACTTATTGGGCAAATCAAAGATTTTGGTGGTAAAGATGACCAAAATAAAAACTTTGAAATACTTAGAGAGAAAACATATCTACCCAAAATCATTGCTACTGATGACTGTAACCAAGCGACTTTGTGGCTCTATGATTTAGTTAAAAATATAGTAAAATTTCGTAATAAAGAAGACAATCAAAAACTAATTATCTTGATGCAAACTATCATAGCTTCTCTTGAAAAAGAAAAATCAATCACAAGAGAATCGGCAATAGAACTGCTTTGTAATAGATTGAAAGAAACTGTTTTCCAATATTTTTTCACTGATGGAATCGCTGATCTGGATCCGAAATGATCCTTGTTTCTCCTGAAATTAGCGTGAATCGTTGATCAGAATAAAAAGTTTTCTTCTGCAGTTGGTCGTGGAAAGATTTCAGATTTTACCACCATAGATTCTGGTAACAAATGGCTATTTTTCGATGCGCCACCGTATGGATTGTGAGTGTGAAAGTCTATGAATGATATCTTACATCTTCTGGAAACTACTAGCATTGTCGGTCTGATGGATATGTATTTGATTCCCTGAGCAAGACTAGTGATAGATCACCACGATAGATATTGCCAATCTACTTCAGCCACGCGTATGGTGAGAACTTTACTCGATATTATCGACAAACTGCCAGATGTATTGCATGACCAAATAGAGGACTTCGTAACCTTTATCGATATGGCAGACGATATGTATTATCAGATAGCAACCTTGGATGATAGGCTTAGTGTCTGAACACTTATGTGACTTCAAAGAGAACTTATTTACAAATGAATCGTCGATATCGAAGACGTCTTCGGTTATTTTGAGATAAAAAATTGAATTGGAAAAACGTGATTGGAAATTTTGACGGAGGAAGATTTACAGGCATTGTGTAAAAATAAATTGGATCAAGCGAAACAACTCATAAAAAATAAACAACAACAACTCAACAAATGACAAGAGCAGTTCGATTTTCTAAAGGCAAAAAATACTTTCCATCATCATGGAAGGCCCTTCCTTTGTTTGACGCATGGTAAGATGTTTAGAAATCTTGATGTAACCACCAAAAATTGATACTGAATGCTTCAATTAAACGATGAAGTTGGTGAGATAAAGGTGCATAATTCTACTTGATTCGATCCTAACTTCTTAGCATCTATTACTCATCCTGCCATCAAAGTGATGAAATGAAGAAATATCTTTGTAAAAGCCAATGAGGAAATCGACGATGCAACTATAGAAAAATTTCTTACCGACATATGATGTAAGCAGTGGATGGTAGAAAAGATTATTTTTACGAGAAATGAAATTTTGAAAAAGAAATAATTGTTTTCCCTTATTTTATAGCTTCTAAACCTATTTCTCATTTTTTATTTATTTCCACAATTTTTACTTTTATTTTTTCCCCAGGTTGTAATTTTTCATAAATATCTCTAATCTTCGTTATATGTGCCAGTCAAGAATGTTTTTTTCCAATGTCTACAAATACTCAATACGGCATTTTTCTTGCAATTACTCATTCAAACTCTGCTCATATTTTTACATCCTCTTCTTTGAGTTCAGGCAATTCTATTTTTTCAGTCTTTAGTGATTCTATTCTCTTCGTTTTTGATAATTCTGTTTTTGGATTAGGAGTGATTATTTTAAAATCAATTCCTTTTGGACCTATCTTTTTAATCTCTACTCTTACTCGTTTTTGCTCTAGAAGTTCATCAAGTTCTTTTTCTGATGCCCTTGGCAGATATGCCAATCAAGAATCTCTTTTTCAGATTTGTATAAACACTCATCATCCTCACTTTTTCTTTTCCGTAACGATTCAATCAAACTGTCTTCCTACTTTTATGTTGTCTTCTCTGAGCATTGGTAGATCAACTACTTCCAAACCAATCTTTCAGCCGTTTCTTATTTCTTTGATACTTACTTTTATTCTTTCTCCATATTCAAATTTATCAAGCTCTGCTTGCGACTTATCGGGCATATATATTAGTCAAGAGTGAAGTTTTCCAATCTGTACAAATACTCAGTATCATACTTTATTGCCGGTTACAACTCATACCATCTTATTCCCTACTATCAGATCCTTTTCTGTGAGTTCAGGTAACTCTACCTCTTGTTTTTCTGTCAAAACTGGGTTTAAGGCTATTTCAAGATCTCAATCAGTTCATTCTACGTTAGCAATTTTTACTTCTAGTTTTTGTCAAATTTTAATTCCTTTATATCCCCTTCTAATGTTTTTTATATGTACCAAACCAGTAGCATCGTTTGCTCCAATTTGTACAAATACTCATAGTCAATCTACTTTGTTTTTAACTATTCATGTGATTGCTCATTTCATTCTTTTTCATGCTTTATTTATCTCCTTTCACTCCTTCAATTTTTCTAAATCTTCTTTGTAGAGAATTGGTAGTTCGCTAATTAAATCACCTGCCACTTCCAATCTTTTCTGATCTTTCTGTTTTTGTAGATTGAGATAAAATTGCTCTTTTAGTTGCTTTTTGATGCTTGGTACGTGTATCAATCCGGTAATGTTATCTTTTCAAATCTGCACAGATATTCATAATCACTCTTTTTTGCTAGTGACCACTCCTACTATCTTTTGTCCCACTACTAAATCTTCTTCCGGCTCTTTTATCACTTCATCCGTTTTTTCTTCAGTAACTTCAGTTTTTTCGACACCAACATCTTCTACCACGATATTTTCCTCTTTCGGTTGTTTTGTTCCTTCTTCTGTTTTTACTTCAACGACTTCATTTTGTTCAACCTCAGTGTCTTCAGCTGTAACTCTCTCTAGACTAACTTTACGATCTTTACCTTCCCCTTCTATTTTGGTAATTTTTACTTCTAATTCTTGTCAGATTTTTACATCACCATATTCTTTTTTGAGTCTATTTTCTCATTCGAATACATCCAAGAACTCGTCTATGTTTTCTTCTGTTAATTTTGTATGGATAGTATTTCAGCTTTCTGTAAAAAATGGACCGAAGCGCTTTGGCAGGTCATAATATGATCTCACATATACCTCATTAGTTTTCTCGTGTAATTTGCAGAATCATTTTTTTTGCGAAGCTAAATATATCGCAAACTCATCTGCATTTGGGACATTTGTGTTTATGTCGAATATAAATTCTTGTCCTTCATATGTCTTATTTCTTGGTTTATATACAAGAGAATTGTTAAGTATTTCTTTTCCGACTTTTTTGGATTGGTTGAGTTTTCATTCTTTTTGTTTAAGTAAATCTACCAACTGCATATCTATATATTTTTTTTCTTCTCATCTTCTACTTCATTTGAATATTGGCATTTTTTTGGCTTCTTCAGGAGTTATATATTCAAATCATGTTTTACCCTTTCCTCCTAAATAATCCCAGATATCGTTGATATTCAATTGTTTGTAATTGCCAAAAATCGTAGAATTGATATACTTAAAATCCATTCCTAGTATCCTTTGTTTAAGACGATATGCCATATCTACAAAATAGACAAACTTTTCCATGTGTTCTTGTTTCTCTTTTGGTAATTTTTCTATCATCCCTGTACTTTTGAGCATTTCATACACCATACGAGTAGATGATGTCGGTCAATCACTATGTTTAAGATTGTTATTTATCTCTACGATAGTGTCTTTAAAAGGATTTTCAAAAATATTTTTCCTGTACTTTCCTGATCATTTTTTCACCCTTATTCAATCATCTTCTCAAACCTGTCTTTCGTTGATAGAAAGTCATTCTTCGGTCGTTCTTTCTGTCGTTTCCTCTTTGGACTGAAGATAGTTTATTTTCAATCCCGTTTTCCTGTCTTTGGCTTGTTCGTTTTTAAAAATCGCGTTAATCAATTTATCCTCCTCTCATTCGTCTTTCACCATTCCTAGTTCGCTCAATAGCATATATACTCATCTTCCATCTATATCAGCATCATTGTAATCAACCTCTCTCTGTTTTACTTTTATAGTCTTTGCTCTTCATGTATTGGCTCTAATATTCAAATTATATAGTCAGTCTTTCAAAAGCTTTATAGCATCTGTTTCTTCTCATTTCCTTGCTGTATATATCCTTTTTATTCTTTCATTTGTTCTCTTAAATTCTTCCAAATATTTTTTATTAGCCGGAATACTATTTATCGCATCAATCTTTTTTTTGAGATCAGAATACATTTTATCGACAAATTCAGGCGAATTTCTTTTACTAATACCTTCTTGTATCTCTTCTTCGTTTTTCCCTTCTCGCAATTTTCTAGCCATACTTTCTGTTGCATCAAGAAGTGCATCACTACCAATTTCTTTGGCTGTGTTCTCCGCTATTTTTCCTGTCTTTCCTTTGATTCTACTAGATCATTTCTGTTCTAAGACATTTGTTTTGTTTTCACCTCATTTTATTGTTTTCTTGATAACCATTAACATTTCCTTTAAAATGTAAAATACATATGTATATTCTAGTTCAATTATATCCAGAAATCAGCAAAAAAGCAAATTTGTGAGTACTTTTAGAAAGATTATCGGTTTTATGAAAACTTTGGCAATAGAAACGAGTTGTGATGATACATCTGTAGGGATTGTGAGCTTTGACTGACAGACTTTTAGTGTTGATTCGTTATTGGCTTATTCGCAGATTGAAGATCACCAACAATACTGAGGAGTTGTACCAGAAATAGCCTCCAGACTTCATTTTGATAAAATTATCGAAGTAATTCAGTCTATTGGCCTCGATAAGATCAAAGATGTGGATTTTATTAGCGTTACTACTCATCCGGGGCTCCCTGGTTCACTTGTGGTTGGTAAAACTGTAGCCTCACTTCTTTCTAGCTATTTCACTAAACCGCTAGTTCATGTAAACCATATTTACGGACACTTATTTTCCATTTTACTTGAAAGAAAGTCTTCAGATATTCAATTTCCCCTTGTGGTTTTGACTGCGAGTGGTGGCCACAATGATATTTACGTCGTAAATCCAACTAACAGTGAACAACTAACAACTAACAATGATGGAATTTCCTATTCAAAATTTGGTGGATATGAAATTGCTAAAATAGGATATACTTTAGATGATGCTGCAGGGGAGTGTTTTGATAAAGTCTCTAGAATGCTCGGTGGTCCCTATCCTGGATGAGTTCGAATAGGTGAGAAAGCCACCCAATGAAAGCCAAATGACGACGTGAAATTTAGTAGAATCTTTCTTTCCAAGGACACCTTTGAATTCAGTTTTTCGTGAATGAAATCTCAGGTTTCCTTTCTTTTGAAAGAATTAGAAAAAAAAGGAACTCCACTGACAGAAGAATTGATTTGCGATATTGCCTATGAATTTCAAGAAGCTGTTGTTGAGGTAATGGTCAAAAAGCTCGTCAGAGCTGGTATTGCCTTCGATGCAAAAACCTTGTGATTGGCTGGTGGGGTTTCATGCAATGATAGACTACGAGAATACCTTGAAGAATATTGAAAATTGAAAATTGAAAATTGAAAATTTTTGAGGCCTACAAAAAAAGTCTATTCTACTGACAATGCTGCGATGATTGGGTTAGCTGGAATTTTAGAATTTATGAATACATAACTCGAACATTCCATCCATTAATATATTTTTGAAAAAAATATCAGACCTAAACGATTATTTGTCTCTAATGTTGCTTATTTCTTTAAGCGCTTTATCGGTAAGATCTTCCTGAGTCGCATATACCATATTAAACATTTGCATCAAAAAGCCTATATTCTGGGGGCTGATTTTTTTATTGAGAATTTTTTTGCAAAATGCAGAGATGTTATTTGTCTGTTGATATTGAATTATATCTTCTGCTGTTATCCATCAGTTGTGAATCATTTTGAGCATCAAAGAACCACCATTTGCGTAATGAGGATTGGGAACTTGATAATTGTTTTTGTAGGTAAATGCACATGCTTCAGCTCCTGCATCTTCTATCACACCAAATTGGGTTGTGTCTCTTCATTTTTGTACTTTTATAGACAATCAACGATATCAAGTGATACGATATCCATCTGGTAATACATAATTATCTCTAGATAACGTTACTGTGTCCGGTTTAATAGTATGGAAAAACTCGTGAATGATTGTATTTTTTAAGCGTTCATTGTTTTCGTTTAACCAATCATCATTGGTGAGAAAGATATGATGATACTCTACATGTCACACATCGCTTTCTGTCGATGATGTATCTAAGTCTTTACGAGAGATGGTTATCTCTTTGATCCCACATTGAAAGAAATTATTATATCCTTGGATAGTGGAGACTATAATATCTTTCTGTTCTTGATTAAACTTTATATTATCATCAAAAATTACTTTTGTAGGCATGGTGACTACATTTTTCTCTGTCTGTAGAACGTTGGTGATACGATCATTTGTTTTTACTTTCGTATCTTGGCATGAACTACATATAATTCCTACTACCAGAGGCAATAGCATACGATTTTTCATAAACTTCTTTATACACAAAAAATAAAGTATAAAATTCTTTTTTGTTTTTTTTGTGCTATTTATATCTATTTCTCTATTTCTGAACTGACTTTACGGTAATATCAAAGATCAATGTCTTGCCTGCTAATTCATGATTTGCATCGAAGACGATATCATTTTTTTCTATTTTATATACTTTAAACGTTTGTCCGTATGATGACATTACTTGCATACCAACCTGATATTTATCTGCGTCAGGAATCTGGCTTTTTGGCATGGTGATGAGTTTCTTTTCGTCTCGCTCTCCATAAGCGTCTTTGGCTGCAATTTCTACGGTTTTTGTCTCTCCAACTTTCATGCCCTCGACTCCTTTGTCGAATCCCGCAATCATCTGTCCCGCACCAACACTAAATGATAATCCTTCGCTATAATTTCTACCTGTGGCGTATTTACCACAAGCTTTAGCTATGGATTCTACGCTAGTATCAAAGACTGTTTGTTCGTCCAGTCTTCCTACATAATCTACCGTAACCGTGTTCCCTTTTGCAACAATGTCTCCGTCGCTAGAGGTTTTTGTTTGCTGGAGATATGCTGCGATAGCCTGTTTACAAGAGCTATTTGTATCGACAGCAGTATTGGTTTGTTGTGGTTTTTTTGTTGAGCATCACATGAGTCAGATTATACATAATGATAAAATAGATATACTTACAATTTTCTTCATTTTCCTCTAATATAAAAGGATAAAAGTGGCCCTACTGTAATTATTTGGTTTCTATTTTCAAACCGTATTTGGACTGCATTTATTTTTGCAAATGCACCTAAAATAACTATAAGTTATGAGTATGCCATTTTCTGGCAGTTTTTCTGCATTAGTTATGTTGGATTTAGCACCTTATATATCTGCATGAAATCGTTGTTTTCCAAGTCTATTTTCAAAGCTGTATTGATGCTTATCGCGCTTTCCGTGGCTTTTCTTGTCGGAAAGATTAATGCGACCATCCCAAGTGATTATATAGCAAATTATGAGATTACCGCAGACTATAACAAAATTATGCAGCTTTTTGTCGAGATTGATTCTGCGACTAAAGTTTGAAACGAGCTTCCTCAGACGAAATTTTCTGAGCTCTATGCAAGTTTCCAATCAGTTTTTCCAAAATTTCCTCAGGATTATGCGTTCAAAGTCACCTATCAACAGTGTTTAGATATCGTTCAGTGATTATCTAGCTATACAAGCACTGATTATCAAACACAACTTGGTTCCTTTATGACCAATTGTTATAAGCCATTTAGTGATATCGTCAAAAAAGTGAACGCAAATTATACTATAATTGCTGTTGCAAAAATTGCTCCGCAAAGTTGACCTGCTCCTTTGACCGTAACTTTCGATGCAAGAGGAAGTATAGATCCATCCAATGATACTATTCCTTCCAAAAATTATTACTGGTATTATAGAGATACCAATGGCAATGATACTACTATCGGTGTAGGTCCTGTGGTAAATGCGACCTTTGCTACGCCAGGAAATTATCAAGTGCATCTGACCGTTAGAAGTTCTAATAAGGCTACTGATGGAATTTTTGATGGAGAAAAAACTATATCTATCGATGTTTTACCAAAAACTGCAAATATTGTCATCTATGCCAATGGACAAAAACTAGTCAAAGACGGCAAAGCCAAGATAGGAATTCAAGAAGCTGAAAAAGGAATAATCTTTGATGGTTCTGCTACCTTGCCTATGTGAGGTAGACAAATTCTTTCTCACAATCGATCAGTAACTTCCAAAGACTGATTTGTTTATACCAAAGATGGTGACGGAAAACCTGGTGTTACAAGACTAGTCTTGCCAGGACAATGAGAATATAAACTTGTTTTGACCACAACGGATAACGAAGGAAATAAAATCACAGAAAACTTTTATCTCCTTGTCTCTGATCCCGTTGCAATTATCAAACAGATGCCGGAGCAGGGTAATACTTCTATAGTATTCTCGTTTGATTCAAGTACTTCGTATTCGATAGTCTCTAGTCTCAAATTATTTACCCGAGAAATCTTTGATGAGAATGGCAACAAAATAGAAACTTTTCAATGAAAATCTATCAAACAACCATTCAAAAAACCATGAGTATATACGGTAAAATTAACCGTTGAAGATGAACTTGGTCAGACAAATACTGATTCGATTTCTGTCTATGCAGAGTCTACAGAACCGATTCCTCAGTTTACTATTGCTCCTAGCAATTCTCGAAAAAATCCTTCTGAGTTTATCTTAGATGCTTCAGTAAGTTCTGATGTCGATAAGAGTAATGGCTATGATCATCTTGCTTATGAACGGTCATTCTCTGATGCCGCAAAAACCAAAATCACTAACTCCGAAAATAATAATGAAAAAGTTACCGTTCAGTTCAATACTATATGAAAGCACACTATCAAACTTACTGCGAGAGATGATTATGGAAAGATATCAGAGATAGAAAAAGAAGTAGATATAAAATCTATTCTCAGACCAGAAATCTTCGTCGTTCCGATCGCTACTCCATGGGGAAATCCTATGAATTTCGTAGTAAAATCTAACCTTCCTATTGCCAACTATCAGTGGGATTTTGCTGATAAAGATACCAGAACTATTCAAGCTGATAAGATAGCCCATAGTTATAAAAAGTCAGGAGTTTACCAGGTTATACTCAAAGTAAATTGAACTGATGGCATGGAAAATGAGGTGAGCAAAAATGTATTCGTCGGAGAAAAAACATATCCAGTTGTTTGATTTACTATTCTTGATACTTCATCAAATGTACAAACACAAAATGATGAATGTAGGGATACTGAGTGATGAAGTGGTATGATTCCTGCATATAGAGTCGATAGATATCAAGAGATTAGTGTCGATCCATGATTGTCCGTAAATACCAAATGAGAGAAAATATGACTTCAATTTTTCTTCCAGCCACAAAACAATGAGATCTTTAAACAAGATGTTTTCAAATATAAATTCAATGAATTGTGATGTACCTATATTGATCTCACTGCCGAAGATACAACGATCTCCAAGAGTGATAAAACCAGAATATATTTTAAAGTCGTCAATGCATTACCTAAGCTTGATAATATCGTTCTTTTCTTCCCTCAATATGGAAATCAAATCGGTGTAGGATTTTCAGAAAATAATGCAAAAGATATCTTCAATGATACCTTCGATCCACTTATCGTCAAAGTAAATACTGTCAATGCGCTTGATCCTGATGGATTTGTCTCGTATTTCAAATGGTATTATTATTATAAAGACGACCCAACTAGAGCCATAGAAACCAAAATCACTCCAGGAAGTATTCCTTATGTGTTCTTCTCACTTCCGAGAGTACCAGGAGAATTTATGTTTGGTGTTACTATGTATGATAATGACGAGGGTAGTCAGAGTAACCAAGATATTATCGGAAATGGCCCACTCGTTTTCTTCCCACCTGATGTGGCTAGACCAGACATTCCTATGGTAACCCTAAAATCTGATATCACCAGCGCAGAGATTGGCGATGAAATAACCTTTGATGTAGTTTCAAAAATAATTTCTGATAGACCAGACTTTATCAGAGAGAGGACTATCCAATACGATTTTGATGGTGATGGAACGCGGGATTTGACGACAAAATCTGATCGCGTCAAACATGTATTTACTGATCCTAATGAACTTTGATATAGACCAAGAGCAGCAGTGCTTTATAGATGATATAAGTGAGTGGGTATCTGAGGTACTATAGTCGTAAAGAATGGTCTCAAGCCCATGCTCTTATCAGATACTTTTGAGAAACTTGCTATCTTTAGAGATGTAAGTCTAGGTACTATTGCTGATAAAAATGTTTGTCTCAATATCAAAGAATGTAAAAATAGTTCATGATATATAGTTACTACATGAGATGCATTTACCTTTACCTATCCTGACTTTGGGAAATATTTTATCTCTATGCAGATAACGGACACCTATGCAAATATTGCTGACAAAAGACGAACGCTCAATATAACTACTGGCCTGGCCAATGCTGGAGATTTCCACATTCTCTCTATTCCTAAAGTTTCTATTGCTGATGGCGCGATTGATTTCTTTGTAGGAAAGAATCTCAACAATAGTATTCTCTTCTATATCAAATACGATAATTCTAGAGGAACTTGCTATGTGGATACGGATGTCGCATTCGATAGTAATGGTGACAATATAAAAGACAATGATAGAGACTTTTTGTGTAACGAACTCTATCTCCAGATATACGAGCCAAAATATGAATCTATCGTAGGAAGAATTTATTATACCAAGGCAGATGCTACTACGGTGTCCAAAGATTTCACTGTTTCCTTTTTGGACTTTGAGGCTAATTTAGATCCAGAAATGACTATCGCTTACAAAGAGATCAATGACTTTATCAATACGTTACAGGGCACAGATAGCACTGGTGACATCGGCGATTTTAGAGCACTTATGGTAGATCTCAGAAACGGGCTGATAGACCAAAACAATACCTCATCAAATGTTGTTGGTGTGAAAGATTTCTATGAGACGCACACTATCACTTTGAGTGCTGATCAGAAAACATTACTTGAAGATATCTTTACTAAGCTTTCAAACAAAGCGGTTTCTGCTGCTGCTGGAGGCAATCAATATCAACAAGCAAAAGCTGAAATACTTTCTATCTTACCATCAAATCTTGCTGTAGATGTTGAATGACTTTTCAAAGAATTTGAATCAGTTGTCTCTGATACCACTCAAGTTGATGCTTCTCAACAAGATAAGAGAAAACAAGTACTCCAGGATGTTATCAATCTTATCAAAAAAAATCTTGCTCCAGACGGTCAAGAAGTTAAGACAAATCAAATAGATCCATTGGATATGAAGACAATTATTATGCCGAATATGTGTAAGATACTTGCCTTCTATACTATCGTCAGTGACGCTTGTCCAAATGACAATGTCCAAATAGTTGCTAACCCCGATACTATAAAGGCTGTCAATGGTACTTGATCTTCTGGTCGATGGAAAATAATTCTTATCGTTTTATGAATCATTGTTGGTATCTTTATTATTCTTGTTATTGTCTTCGCAGTAAGAGCAAAGATGAATAAAGAAGAAGAGGCAGGAGAAACTCCACCCGCCACTTAGATATATCTGTGTTTAGTATATTTTTTACTTCTTGATCTGATCGAGAATGCTAGATATGCCAGACCTCTATCACATGAATGATTTTGAAAGATTCAATCATATAAATGGTGGTGTGGATTTTAGTATTGGTCATAATCAGTGTTATGTAGATCATATAAATCCTTATGAGAAAATGCATGATACTCGTGCGAGTTTAAAAACATTTGAAATTCCTATTTCAAAAGAAATTTGCTCAATCATATCTCGTTATGAAGAACAAAAACAAGCTAGTCGCGAAATTTCAAATTCTATGAGGGAGAAAAATCAACAAAGAAGCATTGATCTGATAAATAATATGGTAGAGAAAGAAAAAATCAGTTTATCTACTACAATTAGAGAAATAAAAGAAGAAAGGGCAAATCAAATACTTTTTAATTTAAATAAACCCAAAGAACCAGATTCTTATAATCTATTTTTACATAACTATTAGTTCTTTTAAAAAATCCGCCTAGGCGGATTTTTAATATTACTGTATTTTATACTATTGTTTTTCGTATTTCTCTACTTTCTCATCTAGACATATAAACTCTACTCCAGCTTCTTTGAACATTGCTACGGTTTCTGCTCCTGCATGATATGCCTTTTCTGCGACGACTTTTTTTATTCCACAACTGATGATTAGCATCGCACATGTTCTACATGGAGTCATCTTACAATACATGGTTGCTCATTCTATAGCGACTCCCAGTTTTGCAGCCTGGCAAAGTGCATTTTGTTCTGCATGTATAGTTCTGACACAATGATTGGTTACACTTCCATCTTCATGAGTCATTTGTTTAAACTGATGGCCTACATCATCACAATGAGCCAATCCTGGAGGTGAGCCCACATATCATGTACATAAAATCTGTTTATTTTTTGCTATTACACAACCACTTCTTCCTCTGTCGCAGGTAGCTCTTTTAGCCACACTTCTTGCTACTTCCATGAAATATTCATCTCGCGTAGGGCGAATGTACTTTTCTTCAGTCATTTTACATTGAATATAAAATAAAAGAACGCAACTATCCACGAATAACAATTTGGTCTCTGTCTGGACCTGTGCCGATGATAGCTATCGGTACGCCAGTATTTTTCTCTATAAAATCTACATATTTTTTGAAGTTATCATCGAGCTGGCCTTTGTCATTTGTACAGCCTAATCGACCATCAAATGCTGTATATATAGGCTTGGCGTTTTCCATAGTATCGGGAGAACAAATATCTGTCTCGATATCGTCTACTTTATATTGAGTACATATTTGTACTTTATCGAATCCATTCATAACATCGGCTTTGGTCATGATAAACTTTGTTATGCCATTTATCATTACCGCATATTTCAATGCTGGAAGGTCTAACCATCCACAACGACGTGGACGACCTGTCGTAGAACCAAATTCATTTCCATTTTTTTGTATTGTTTCTCCTATTTCATCAAATAACTCTGTGGGAAATGGTCCTGATCCGACACGCGTACAATACGCCTTAAATACTCCATAAATATCGTTTACTTTGTTTGGCGCGATGCCTAGTCCTGTACAAATACCACCAGCAGTAGTATTGGACGAGGTGACGTATGGTCGTGATCCGAAATCAATATCAAGTAATGTTCCTTGGGCTCCTTCTGCCAAGAAAGATTCCCCATTGTTTATGGCTTGATTGACAAATATTTCTGAGTCTATTAATTGTAGTTGTTTAATAACTTCTATCGCTTTGAAAAATTTTTCTTCTTTGTCGGCGAAGGTTTCGTCTTCCAATTGAAATCCATATGATGTGGCGATATGTGCGTGTTTTGCTTTCAGAATATTATATTTTTCTTTGAAATCAGGAGAAAGAATATCTTTTATTCTCAGACCATTACGACCGTATTTATCTTGATATGTTGGCGATATTCCCTTTAGCGTTGAACCTATCTTATCTCTTCCTTTCATCTCTTCAGAAATGGCATCTAGCCTCAAATGCGAAGGAAGTATAAGATGTGTTTTTTTGGAAATAAATAATTTTTCTTTTATCTGTTGGAGAGTTAAAATTCCTTTTGAGATCAATTGCTCCATCTCTTTGAAAACAAGTATTGCTGGGTCCAAAACACCCCCATTTCCGATTATATTTTTTGTTCCTTCACGACATATTCCCGATGGGATTGTATGAAGTACGATTTTTTCGCCATTGAATTCGAGTGTGTGACCAGCATTTGGACCTCATTGTGCCCTTGCTATTATATTGTACTTTGGTGCTAAGGCATCAATGCCCTTTCCCTTGCCTTCATCACCTCGTTGAAGTCCGAGGAGTATATCGATTTTATTTCCCATGTTTTTCTATGGTTTCAGGTACCTTGTGTACCAAAATAAAAGATTTCACAATTTTCAACAGCTCTGTATATATATTTTTGTCTACTAATCAACAACTAAAAAAACCACTCTTTAAACCTTTTTTATTCTTTTCTACCTTAGATTATACCGCTAAAATCTTTCTAATAATCTCTATGGCTTTATCTTGATCGATAAAATATGGCGAAGTGGCTATAGTAACTGCCTTTGCTTTTTTTATGAGTTCTCTAATGATGTGAATTTCTTCCTGAGTAATTTCTTTGTCTACTCGGAAATCTACGTCGATATCAACTATATAATTCATAGCTCAAAATACAGAATTCAGAATATTTTTTAAGGCGTAATCGGTTCTGACTTGAATGACTTCGTCGATAATTTTATTATGTAATGCAGCTGAAATGAAGTTACCAACATTAGTTTTCTCATTCACAAAGGATTCTATATTACCTTGTAATTTATTTTCGTTTGGCTTTGTATCTGCGTGTTGATCGATATGTATAACTGTTTTCGCTTCTTGATTTCGAAATGAAAGCACGTGATTATGATTGTCTACTATATAAACTGGTATTCATTTGTATTCTAGTTGTACAAAATGTTTGAGTCAGGTACAGCTTACTAACTTGTTATTTACTATTTCCTCGAAAACTATTTCTGATCCTTGCTCTAGATTTTCTAGATTTCCTTGAATTAACTTGGGGACAAAAATTTCTCCTATTGATCAAAGAGCGATTCTTTCTTGGTAAGAAAATTCGTTGTTTCAAATCGGATCAGTGATATATGTTCAGGAAATATACATCGTGCTATTGGTCTAGAAGTCAGTAGAGGAGTAGGTTTTCTATGTTCACATTGCTTCTCATCAATTTTTTGACTGCCAATCGTCTTTGTCATTTATCCTCCATATGATTGTTGATGCAGTAGGCAATTCGTCCATCAATAAATGCATCGAGAATACCATATTTATATAATTTTTTGAGTGCGTCGTGAGCGAAAAAACGTTTGGTTCCTGTCGATAAATTATGAATGAGATCAATGAATATTTTTTCTAATTCTGGCTCTTCATCAATAAGATCAGCCATGCGTTGTGCTATCCCAGGTTTCCCCATGGCCATATTTATTACGAGTTGTTTAAGTTCATCATTGTTAGCAAACATTTTATTATCATCCATCCGTTGTGACAATTCAGCGTTTGATAGTTCATCGAACTTGATTGTTAACGCCCTTGATAGTGTAGTCTCCAAAAGTTGAATGCGATTTGAGGTTGTTGCTATGATTAGTCTCTTGGGTAGCGGTTCTTCACAAGATTTGAGAAACGCGTTTGCTGCTTCGCCCGTCATCCTCTCGATGTTTTCTATAAATACTACTTTATATTTTCCGATAGCAGATTGTTGCAGCCATGTATTGATTTCTCTAACTCCGAGATCCTGATAATTGTACTCTTTGACCAATATTTTTGTCGTCTCTGCTGTTGGTTTAAGTTCTATTTTTAGATTATGTTTTTTTTCTAATTGCTCAGAAAAATCTTTTATCCGCAACACGTCAGTCACGAAATAATTTCACATCTTTTCTTTGAGTAGTTCTGTTACGATGCTCGATTTCCCAATATGTTGTGAACCTGCAATAATCAAAAAATGAGGAGCCTTGGATTCTCCTGCAAAGAACATGTCGATATATTTTGTTAGTGTCTGGATGTTTTCCTTGTTTCCTACGAACATATCCACTTGGCAAGTTAAAGATTACGTGAATGATGATAAAAATATAAAGTTCAAAAACAATTGCTTTTTTTATTCACAAGAATAGAAACTATCTCGCTATTTTACTTTTTTTATTTTTTTTCATGATCCCAAAGAAGGTGTTTTTTACAAAATGAGTGGGCGTCCACAAGGATAAATTAGTTTCATTTGAATTGGCATTGAGAAGCTGTGGTATTGAAATGTGCAACCTTGTTTATGTATCTAGCATTTATCCACCGAAATGCGAAATCATTACGAGAGAGGAATGAGTGAAACTATTGAAACCTTGAAATATTACTTTTGCTGTAATGTCACAGAATGCAACTAACGAGCCTGATCGTCTTATGTCTGCGGCAGTTTGATTGGCTATGTCCAAAGATGAAAATGATTATGGATATCTTTCTGAACACCATGCATATGGAGAAACAGAAGAAAAAAGCTGAGATTATGCTGAGGATTTGGCTGCTACCATGCTTGCTACCACTCTGGGAATAGAATTTGATGCAGACAAAGATCGAGATGAAAGAAAACAAGAATATGCTGCGAGTTGAAAAATTTTCAAAACTAGATATATTTCTCAAGCAGCACATTGAGATAAGGCCTGATTACGAACTACTGTTATGTCTGTCGCCGTACTTATCTTAGAATAAACCATGCAAAAAATTTTGTCACAAAAGTTTTTCGATAGGGACCCAGTAACTGTTTGTAAAGAATTACTTGGTGATTTTTTGGTAATTAAAAAAAATTGAACACCAAAAAAATATATAATTACCGAAGTAGAGGCTTATGATGGAGAGGAAGATGAAGCGTGCCATGCAAGACATGGAAAGACTGAGCGTAATGCGCCCATGTTTGGCACGTCAGGACATTGGTATGTGTATATGATTTACGGAATGTATTATATGCTCAATATCGTTACTTGACCTGGTAATCATCCGTCTGCGATACTTATTAGATGACTCAAAGAACTTCCTGGACCTGGTAAATTAACTAAAGGATTATGAATAGATAAGTCCTTCAATGGTAAAATAGCCAATGAGGAAACAGGCCTATGGATAGAGCAAAGGATTTCGGATGATAATGCCTGATGATTTCAGAAGATGAAAATTTATACAGCTCCTCGTATTGGTATCGACTATGCCTCTGACGAGTGGAGGAACAAACACCGGAGATTCTATATAAAATAAAGCCTCATAAAATTTGCTTATAATTCTATAAAATCGTATATTCTATTGATATCTATCTATAAATATATATAGTATTTTTTGTTTTATCTAGACAAATATAATGTCCAAAACAAGAGTCACACTTCATGGCAGTATGAAAAAATATTATCCTGAATTTAAGAAAGTAAAAGGGATTTTTCGTAAAGCAGGAATTGATGTTATTGCGCCTCAAATATCTAAAGTCTTGTCTAATGAGGATTGATTTGTTTATTCCGCTTGAGACGATTTAACAAAATCTTATGTGGCCACAGAGGCTAATTTTCTGTCTAAAGTCGCTAGTTTAGATGCACAAACAGATTTTTCATATTTCATCAACCCAGGATGATATGTCGGCAAAAGCGCTGCAGCAGAATTAGCATTTTTATTGTCACAACAAAAAAGGATTTTCGCTTTGGAAGAAATTAGCGATCCGCCTTTGCCTTTGCCAAATGATTATGTATGCGCTCCTGATAAATTAATTGAATTTTATATGAGTCACTGACATCTCCCTTTTTCAAGTGAAGCGAATCAGGATTTTGAGCGAGCGATAAGAAATGTTTTTTACCCACTTCCTGCTGTGTGATCTGTAGTCGTGGACTGAAGCTCCAAACCATATAAATATAATTGAAAAACAGAAAAAAATATTTGACTTATCTCAAAGCCCTCTTGGTGAGGGAAATTTACTATTTTGGGAGGAACTAAATTACCAGGAGAGAGTAATCTTGGAAGACTATCCAAAGAATTTAAAGAACAGTTATGAACTTCAAAATTTTCTTTGTGAAGAATCATTACTTCTTTTTTGGAAATCGAAAATAGCTGATATAAAAATATCAATATACCTCGCGAATTTGTTGACTACGTTTCAATTATCCCTAAACCCATATCTAATAGTAATCTGATTTGGCTGCCTCCTTCTGAAGCCATTAAACTGTGAAATATGATAGAGCCTAACGCGATGGAAACTTTAATGCAGTATCGTGCAATGTTATAATATTTATTGCTATCGATTAGAATATACTCACCAACCAAGGTAGTACAAAAAAGTAATACACCAAAGCTATTGCCAGCCGATAGAAAGAAAAGAGAGGACAGATAAGTCTCTTATAATTAGCCCGCTGATGCGAATAGTCTCGCAAGCGGATTTTTTTATATTTCAAATAAAGATAGCCTGTAAGATATTCTAGTAGTGTAGAGAAAATTACTATTAGCAGCATTTTCAAGACTAAAGGCAACTGGACGAGAGAAAGAACGTAGAGGAAGATGCCAGTCAATACGTATATTTGTACATTTATGAAGCGGGGGAATACAAAACGATGGTGTTCAAGTGATCTATAGATTCATTCGAAAATGCTTCATAGTAAAAAACCACTTAAAACAACTATTAAAAGGTCTATTGGCATAGTTGGTAGAATAATAAATTAAATATTTTAAACGCTCCGCTGGGGTTACTTCTTTCTATCGCCTCGCTGGCTGGGCCTTACTTTTAAACGCTCCGCTGGGGTTACTTTTTGGCATTGCCCCAAAAACTAACGAAAAAACTCTAGGGAAAATGATCCGCCATTTCATTTTTCCGCACTAGACAATCAGAGTAATATTTCCAGCTTGTGAAACTCAATACGTTTTAATTTGCTAAGAATCATTTAGTTATTGCATTGCTTTGATAATTTCTGGTACAAATTCGTCTAAAGTGATAGCGAGATATTTTTCACAATTTTTTACTTCTTCTCTATCTACGCCTGCAGCAAACTTTTTATCTTTCAACTTTTTTTTGACGGAACTGTAGTCCATTCATTCAAGTCCTGTCGGTCTCATGAGTCCTACTGCATAAATAAATCCAGTTAATTCATCAACGGAAACCAAATATCTTCTCAATAAAGAGCTCACGGCAACTGAGGTTTTGATCGTATAATGTGATTTGATATCATCCATCAAACATTGAGATAGATGGATTTCTCCGACAATCTTTTCAAACTCTTCTCAGAGATGTTTGCTCGGATCTTTACCGATGTGATCTCGATCGATATCGTGAAGAAGGCCTGCGATATATCGTATTTCTTCGTTTTGTTTCAGCTTCTTCGCAAAATATTTCATTACTTTCGCTACATCTAAGCAATGTCTGTATGTTTCTTTGAGATATTTCTTTGCTAAATTTTCTACATCCTCGAGTGCTGGTAGCTTTCCGTATGCTGCGATATCCACTTCACATATTTCACTCTCTGCTTTTTTTTCTGGCTTCATAAGCGGGAACATAACTACGTCTCTCAAATTGTCTTGCTCACAGAGAATCGCCAATAGTCTTTCTATACCCATACCAAATCATGATTGTGGTGGCATTCCATATTCCATTGCTGTTACAAAATCATCATCACTTGCCGTAGCTTCTTCGTCACCGTTTGCGGCCGCTTCAGCTTGTTTGTCAAAATTTTCTTGCTGTAAAATTGGATCTACAAGTTCAGAATATGCTTTACACATTTCTCGTCCATTTACGAGCAATTGAAATTGTTCTACGATATTGTTGTCTGTGTCTGATATCCTAGCTAAAGGTTGCATGATAACTGGATAATTGTAGATGAATGCTGGACCAAGAATTTTCTGTCTTAAAACTTTTTTGTACAAATAATCTATCAATGTTGTTGTTCCCATATTGTCCATTCTTGCAAATTCAATCTTTTTTGCTCTAATATCTGCTCTCAATTTGTCAGCATCATTCATTCCGTATTTAGTGATATCGATTCCACTAGCTTCTTGGATTCCTTTGGTGAAATCTATCCTTTTCCATGGAGTTGTAAAATCTACTTCCTTGATTTTTCCTTCTTTGTCTTTGACATTAAGCTTCTTGGGAAGTTCTAGTTTTTCAAGGAGATAATCGAACATTTTCTCTGTGAATCTCATATTATCTTCGTAATTTCGATAGACAGCATAATGTTCTACTTGGGTAAATTCTTGGAGATGACTTGGATCTGATCCCTCATTCCTAAAATCTTGTCCTATTTCAAATACCTTTTCAAATCTTCCGACGGTCGCTTTTTTTAGTCCTGTCTCAAATGCGATTCTCAAAAATACGTCAGTATCATAATCATTATGATGGGTAATAAATGGTCTTGCGGCTGCTCCAGATGCTGAATTTCCCAATATATTTGTCTGTATCTCCGTAAATCATTCTTTTGTATAAAATTCTCTCATAACTTGATAGAGTTTTGATTTTAGAAGAAATCTTTTGTATGTCTCTGGATTCATCGTGAGATCCAAATATCTTTTTCTATAGAGCTCTTCTTGGTCCTGTAAACCATGGAATTTTTCTGGTAATGGTCTCACTGCTTTGGACAAAAATTTAAACTCTGATACAAATATCGTGAGTTCTCCTTTGTGTGTTTTGAATACTTCTCCACGTACACCGATAAAATCCCCCATATCTACTATCTTTTCCATAAATTTATACGCAGGCATTCATTCTTCAGTTCCGTCTTTTACTACGTCTATTATTCATTCGTTTGTAATCAATTTACAATTGTCTTTGTGAAACATAAGCTGAATTTCTTCTGTGCTATCGAGCAATTTTGCAAATGCTAATTTTCCATGAGTACGATATAACATCACTCTTCCTGCGGTCTGCACTTGTATTTCTGGCTTAGGAATAATATCGTTGACGTCACGATGTTCTTTGGTTTCGTAATTTTTTATGATATCGGAAATCAGATCTTTTTTGTCAAAAGATTGCGCATAAGGAACAATTCCCATGTCTTTCATTTTCTGGATTTTTGCGATGCGAACTTCGCGCTCTCCTTGATGTTCTGGCTGTATGACTTCCGTCATGATAAAATGATAAATTGATAAAAGCTTCGCGATAAAATGATTTAAATAACCTAATAATACTTTAAGCTTTAGGCTTCAAGCTTCAAGCCAAATGTTTATTTTGTATAAAAATTCTTGGTATTGAAGGTAGTTTGTAAACTGATTTGGAAGTCATCAATGTTTGGCATGCCAAGCTTTTTTTGCCGAATTTTTCAGTAAAGCTTACTTGTTAAGTTTATCGTGAAATATGGGTTTATCTGTAATCCATCTTCAGCTAGTGCATAGTGTGGATTTTTTGTCGGATAAATAATTAGGTTCCAATCTGCGATAGTAATATTTTTCTGAAATAAGTTGACCCAGCCATCATCTACGCCAGAAGCGAGTTTATATCCATCATATAGTGTTGTTGAAATCGTATCTCCATGACAAATAAATCCTTGTGCATAATCGCAGGCTCGAGTATCTATCTTTCCATCGTACACTCCCGAAGAAGTATTTACATCAAAATTGTGGTTGTTTCCTGCATCAAATCCTCTGAGTTTCAGCATCTGCAAAGTGTAAAGTTTCTCACTATCATTATCTCATATCGTTCAGTTATTATTCCAATCTCAGCTTTCTAAGAGAGCCCTTCTAATAAATATTCTAGACCTTCCATCTTGTGAAATCAGATAAAGTTCTTGGGTATTGTCAGCATTGACTATGGCACTTGGTCACTTCATAATATTTTCATCGTCTTCATCTCCTACGGCACTTGCTACGTTATCTGCATTGTTTTTTACATCTCGAAACTGCCAAGCATATTGTCAGAAAGACTGATATCAAGATCTTTCACATCATCAGCCGTTTCAAACATCCGGTCAGTGGAAGACAGGTTCATTATCTCTGCTGTCTTGTGAGGTGCAATAATATATTTGATGTTTGAGAGTGTTTGAACTGGTATTGTTATAATTACCATACGCTGTAAATAGATTGCAATGTCAGTTGTCTCAACCGCTTCGTGAAAAACCATCTAAGCTAATATTGCATCAGACATTTTTTCTATTAAAATATTCTTCATAGTCGATGGTATAATCCTTGAGGAGAAGGTTGATTTTTTCTATGGCGTAATAGGAGTCTTGGATTACATTTGTTCTCGCTTGAATATTGTATTTTACTCTAATCATCCTCGTATAGATATTGATAATCACTGCCAAAAGTAAAAAAAAGCTTGTTACGGCTATAATAACTTCTATGAGTGTGAACCCCCTTTTCTTCATGCCCTAATCCTTGAATAAATAACAATTATATATGTATGTATTTGCTTTAGTCTTTCAAACAAAAAACATAATCATCTTTCTTTTCTATCGCCTCGCCGGCTGGGCCTTACTTTTTTACTTCCAGGTTAAAAAAGTAAGCAAAAAACCCCTCGTCGCCATTAGGGGAATATCATGTTATTCCTTCAAACATATTCAGATAATAGCCTAGCCGTCGTTAGGCCCTCCTGCTCGACCTACTTTTCACACTGCTTTGATAATGGCGACATTTTTAAAAACCCACAATTTCTTGTGGGCCTTTTTATCTAAGATCTAAAGTCTAAGGTCTATCTTATGCTGATGGTATATCTATATCGGTCTAAGAATGCAGCGTAAAATTCATCGAAGGTGTCATATGTTTTACTACTATTATCATTGATAATCTCTCTCATGGCTGCTCTGAGATCGTCAGACATTGTTTGTCGTCTTGTGCTACTCTTGAGTTTAGAATATTGATTTTCAAGGTTGGTAATCATATCATCTCGAGAACTGTAAATATTCTCTACTGTTGTAAATTCACTTGAAGTAAATCCATTTACACTGCTTGATGATGAGCTTGAACCCACAGTGAATTCTTTGTATTCATCGATGTTCTCATCGTCTTCATCATAAACAAGTACCTTATATGAATAGTTGTTTTTATTGAATTTAATGAGATCGGTGAATGTTTTTTGTCCAGCATTTGAAGAAGTGAATGTGTATCCGTCACTGTATGTAGAATTCATAGTATAATAGGTAGGAGATGTGGTAAGCGTTCGACTAGATGAGCTAGATGATCTATAGTATACTTCAAATTGTACGGTTCCTCTGTATGTTGTATCTGTATTTGTTCCGTCTCTTGCTTTTACTGTAAGATCTACATACTGAGAAGTACTAGGAGTAGAATCATCGGTAGTTATATAAAAGTTATCTGTGTTGTATGAACTTGAGCTTGATGAACTAGAACCTAGGTTGAAGATAATCTCTTTATAGATAGACGTGTCATTTTCATCATATACTTGTACCTTGTAAGAATAATTGTTCTTTTTAAATTTGATGAAACTACTAAACGTCTTTTGTCCAGCATTTGACGAAGTAAAATCATATCCATCCGTATAACTAGAATTCATTGTATAATATGTAGATGCGTTAGAAGAACTTATTAAATGTCGATCGCTAGATGAAGATGAAGAACAACTAGAAGCACTACAATAATATACTTTAAAATTAACACTATCCCTATAATTAGTAACCGTATCGTTACTGCTATCACGAGCTTTTACGGTAAGATCTACATACTGAGAAGTGGTAGGTGTAGTATCGTCTGTAGTGAGGTAAAAGTTATCTAAATCACCGTTAGAACTTGATGAACTAGTACCACTAGCTTTGAAGCTATCATAATATCCATCAATATCGTTGTCATCAGTATCCTCAACTACAACCTTGAAATAATAATTCTTTTTGAATTTAATAAAGTCAGAGAACACGTGATATCCTTTCCAAGAAGAAGAGAAAGCAATTCAATCTTCATACTCACTGTCATAATCTGCATCGATATCGTAATACGAAGAAGGAGCTTCGTTCCAAATAGTACTTGTGCTAGAAGTTTTATAATATACTGAAACTACTATATCGCCATCGTATTCTGTATCAGTAGTAGTACCATCACGAGCCTTTACTTTCAAATCAACTCGTTGTGTAGTACTAGGAGTTGAATCGTCGGTAGTTATATAGAAATTGTCGGCATCATAACTTGAACTTGATGAACTAGTACCACTAGCTTTGAAGCTATCATAATATCCATCAATATCGCTGTCATCAGTATCCTCAACTACAACCTTGAAATAATAATTCTTTTTGAATTTAATAAAGTCAGAGAACACGTGATATCCTTTCCAAGAAGAAGAGAAAGCAATTCAATCTTCATACTCACTGTCATAATCTGCATCGATATCGTAATACGAAGAAGGAGCTTCGTTCCAAATAGTACTTGTGCTAGAAGTTTTATAATATACTGAAACTACTATATCGCCATCGTATTCTGTATCAGTAGTAGTACCATCACGAGCCTTTACTTTCAAATCAACTCGTTGTGTAGTACTAGGAGTTGAATCGTCGGTAGTTATATAGAAATTGTCGGCATCATAACTTGAGCTTGAGCTTGACGAATCATCTAAGTTGTCGTTTGCTCGTTCTTGGTTATCAAAATCGTAAATCCATTGAGGATAGGTTCGTTCGCTGTTACTACTTGGTTTACCTTCTCGGTCGCTAGGAGCTGTTTCACTATATCTAATCCAGAGTTTAATTCTTCCTGCCTTTTCGACATCATACGTAAATTCTCCGTTACATGAAGAAATACTTCTTAGTCTAGAATCAGGAGTCATAATATCACATCTAAAGTTGGAAGTAGATCCTCCATCTATCTCAGTGGTTAACTCTCGTCTATTTGTTCCTGCATCTTCTATATTTACGCAAGCCGTCACTCCATTGGCAAATTCTACATCTTTGCAACTTGTGTTACTTGCAGAAACCATGGAAACAAATCCTCAGAAAATTCCTATAAGACTTATGCTCAATAAAAGCTTTTTCATAATTGTAGAATGAATAGGTAAAAAATTTGATAACGTATTATATCTCTACATATAGTCATTTTGATGATTTTGTCAAATATATTAACAGAAGATTTTGGATGATGATATAGTGTTCGTGAATAGTGAAGATAATGTTGATAGTGGCCAGATAATCTGTATATTTTTCTTATCTTAGATATTTTTATATTATATGTTTTTCTCATGCGTTTTATCGGTAGAATTCTTAGACATCTTTTATGGTCCATATTTTCTATTATTATCTTTGTTTTATTTGTGGGACTAGCAAAGATGCATCGAGATGCTGGTGCTTATATTAGCCTTCTTGCTAATGAAAGTCGGTCTATGGTTGTATGGTCTCAACCGGCTACATGGATTGATCCTTTTTGGCCAAGCGATCAGATTTCTGGCGATATTGCTGATATCCTTGATGATACTACAAACACTGAATTTTCTGGTTTGGATGTTTATGATCCTGCTTTCGAAGAAGATCTCAATAATATCGTGAATTCCTCGCTTTCTGGAAATGAGGAAGACTTCTGATTTACTACAACTGGGCAAGTACCTTCTGATGCTCCAAGCTCTCCAGAAACTACATCTAAATCTGAACTCCTAAATGTTATTCAACATAAAAGTAATTAATCCGTTATGAAACTCTTCCAAACAAATATATTCATGCCACTCTCTGTAGCCAAAGAACAATCTTTGGAACTTATTGATATTTTTGACACTTCATGAAAAAAAACTATTGAGCTTCATCCTCATAGTTCGTTAACCTATTTGATTGTTGGCTCTGACGTGAATATAGATATTCAAATTATCACTAAATGACCGCATTGTTCGTGTAGGATATTTTGACTTTTCCTTTCTGATGTAAAGCATCCTGTAACTGGTTCACTCAAGGTTTCCCTCAATCATTCTCAGACTTCGGCCAATGTAGAACTTATTTCTTTTCTTCGTGATGGGGCCAAAGTTGCGATTGATGGTTGTATAGATATTGTCCCTCGTCTTGAGCAAGTTCATGGTCATTTGCTTGAACATAATATTGTTTTGTGAAAGAATGTTTCTATCAAAACCTTGCCAAAACTAAATGTAGCTTCTCATGATGTCCGCGCTTCGCATGGGGCAAAAATCGATACTCTTGATCAACAAAAACTCTTTTATATGATGAGTAGAGGATTGACTAAACAGCAGTCACAGACGTTGTTGGTAGACTGATATGTTGAGTATGTACTAGGACATTTCAAGGATATTGGCGATGAAGAAAAAAATAGTATACGTAAGATATTAATGAAATAATTTTAAATCGAAACGCACTGGTTTAGCGGATATTTTTTGTTGTATTGTTTTATGACTTCCATATATTTTTTTGTATGAACTATAGATTTTTTTCATTCATCAAGTTGTTGTTACTTATTATCGCTCTTGGTTTAGCGAGTTTTTTGGCGTTTGGAGAAAGTGGGAAAAATATCGCTCCTGATCAGAAGGTAGTCTTCATCTTAGATATTAATAGAACCATGAATACCCAGGATATTTTATCATGAGTTCAGAAAACTTCTAGACTGCAAGCCGCTAAACAACTTATCCAAAAAACTATTCTTTCTGATTCACAATTTTCCTATGGATTGATTCTCTTCAATGCAAGTATGGACTATATTATTCCTCCTACTCTTGATACCTGAACATTTCTCTTATATCTTAGCGGAATAACGACAAATTTATTGCCAGATTGAGTCAAAAATTTTGCTCAGTTGAGCTGACTTTCTCGTGACGAATATACTTCCTATCTTATCCTTTCTGACTTTGATACGACTAAGCAAAGCAATATTAAGCTTCCTAAATGAACTTTATTGCTTGGATTGTGATCGCTTGCTGGTGATAAAGTCAGACGTAGTAGTGGTATTTTTCACTATAACAATGGTAAGCCCGTCTTCAGTGCTCGTAATGATCAATTTGCAAATTCTTTACATGTTCCATATACTGCTGTGTCTCAGATTAGCAATATATCTCTCTCGAAACTCTTATTTCATGGCTTTGTTTTACCATTGTGACAACGTATATTCTTATATGTCATTCTATGAATCTTGGTGATTTTAGTCGTCTTATTATAATACGTCGTATGTCAGATTTTTCGTTTTTAGCAGTTCCCAATATTGGAGGTATGCGTTTGTGATGGTATATCCAGATATTTGGTATTGTTCTTTTCTTTGGAGTTTGTCTGTTTTTTGTCATTTATTTCCTGCTTATATATCGTAGAAAAAAGGTATTACTTCATCAGTTGTATGATTTTGATCAGCAGGCACAAAATCTCGGAAAGCAGTTACTCATCCAGAAAGTTCAGAAATCCTCAGGCAAAGCAAAGCTCGTATTATTCATTGAATATCTAGAAAAATTTGTTACAACTGAACCCCACGCGAATTTATCAGATCTTTTATCGCCCCAATGATTTACGGTAAAAGAGATCCAAGAGATTGAACAAGTCTTATATACAGATACGCAACTTTCTAAACAATTGGAACATGTCATAAATCATTACTTTACTTCATAATGCTCAAGTTATGCTTCTAGATGTTGTAGAACAATACGATGCAGAAAAAATAGCATTGTTTCGTGGGATTCGAGAGAGAACGCTCTTACATCTCGCGCAGCAACAGGATCATAAAAAAATTCTGTCCTTTTTGTGTAAGGTAGGAATCTTAGATCTGGATGAACAAAATAAAGTAGTCGTTTTTGGTGTCCCCAATGAGTTTATTCTCACTCAAGTTAAGAAATTTTTTGCAAAACCACTCAAAGAATCCATCAATGAGGTCTATAATGAGCAGTTTAGCATTAAGTTTGTAGTATATTCAAAATTTTCTAGCAATAATGATTTACTTATAGATCTTAAAAAGCTTCTCAACATCAAAGAAATCAAAAATTCTGAACTCACCGTAGAAAAGAAAACTATCAAACGTGAATTGTCTGAATTTTTTGGCATCCTCTTCGATCCTAAATTCACTTTCGATACTTTCGTCGTCTGAGCTACCAACAATATCGCTTTTTCAGCAGCCAAAGCTGTTGCTGCAAAACCTGGACAATCATATAATCCACTCTTTCTGTATGGAAGTGTAGGACTCGGAAAAACCCACTTGATGCAAGCCATAGGAAATGATATCATGGCAAAATACCCTGATAAGGTTGTTGTTTATTTGCCCGTTACCAAATTAATTGACGAAATCGTCACTGCTATCAAGGGCAATAAACTCACCAATATGCTCAAAAAATTCGACGATGTGGATGTCTTACTTATCGATGATGTACAATTTCTCGCAGACAAAGATAAAACACAAGAAATATTCCACAATATCTTCAATGATTTCCAACTCAAACAAAAGCAAATAATTCTTTCTTCTGATCGTCCTCCCAAGGAGCTTGTCCATATCGAACCGAGACTCAAATCACGTTTTGCTCTAGGATTGGTCGCTGATATCAAATCACCGGATTTCGAAACGAGGATAGCTATCTTACAATCTAAGCTTATGAATAAATGAGAGGATCTAGATTTTAATTATCTCGAAATCCTCGCAAAATACATCAAAGACAATGTCAGAGAACTTGAATGAGCACTTAATATTCTCTTAAGTAGAAAAGCTATCTTACACAAAGAGATTGACGAAAAAGATGTCTATGAATGTCTCAAGACATTAGGATACACCGTGGAACATAGTACTGATGCAACTCAAGCAGCAGTTCAGTCCAACACCAAGTGAACCAAAAATTTTGATCTTCTCGTAGATATGGTAGCTCAATATTACGGCATCTCTGTCCAAGAATTGAAATCTGAATCTAGAAAAAAAGAAATCACCAATGCGCGTCAGATCTTGATGTTGTTGGCCAAAAAATATTTTCAGCGAACCCTCGAAAGGATAGGGGACCACTTTGGTGGAAAAGGTCATGCAGCGGTTATCTATGCGATTAACAATACCGAAAAGAAACTAAAAAAAGACCAAGATATGGCCCATGATTATGAGGTGTTTGTAGATCGACTTTGAAAATAACTAACAACTAAGAGTGAATAACTAACAACGATGGAAAGGGATTCTGTCGTTTTTTACTTTATATTTTCTAGGCTCTTTGTTAAATTATTTTCTGCTTCTCGTTTTCTATAGTTATCTGTATATGCGACAGAGAATTCATCGATAGTTTCATCTTTTTCTATCACCGTGTTTATTTTTTCTAAAGCTTTAAGATCAATAATCCCTAGATCATTACTTATTGTTTCATAAAATGTTGTATAATTTATTTCTCATCCATTTTTTCGATTTCCTTGGCTTGTCTGCATTACATTTTCATTGAACAATTTACTTATCAGTGGCTCTTTGCATCATTTTTTCACATCTTGTATCTTGTCGGTACTTATTAATGCATTAAATTTTTCAAATGCTGCTCTAAATTGTAAGTATTGTCATGACTCGTTGTAATGATCTAAACTTTTGTCTACGATATTGAATAGCTTATATTGTTCTGGCTTGGTCTCGATTGCAAATGACTGATTCTTATCAAAATCGATAAGATCTCATCAGAGATTGTCAAATATATATCCTAAATTTTCTTGTATGGCGAGATTTTTCTCATTATATTTTTCTATGTAATATTTATTGAGCTCTTTATGAGAAAATTCTTGAGATATTCTATTATCCAAGTCTTCTTTAAGAAGTGATTGATGTATATCTATATCTTGTACTTTATTATTTTTGAATATATCGTCAACGTTCGTTGCTTTTGCTATGTCTGTTAAATCTTTGTATGTGGGTAGCTTGGTCGGCAAATCAAATTTCCCTCAGTTTTTCTTTCCTATCTGATAGATATTATCTTTGTCTTTGTGCACAACATCGTCCATTTGAAGTTTACCGGCTTCCATATCATAGTAAAACCCTACATGATATCCCTTTATAGTTCCATTGAGATTAACCATCCTTCCTTCTATGCTTATGTCTTCGTCTATGTTTAGCTTAAAATCTTCTGCAAAATTTTCTGCATTGCTATTGGTACTATCAAAATAACCCGATAGTCATGCAAATACATTTGTTATGATTCTCTCTTTCATAATCCTATTGGTTACCTTCTTGATTTCATCTTTACCCGTTTCAGTTAAGTTTTTCTTAAAGTTGTTCCGTTTTTCGACTATTGTCTTGTATACATCTTCATCTACTTCTTTTTCGAGTTTCTTTATATCCAATTCTCAATCATCCCAATATTCTTTTATATCGATATTTTGTCCTCCTAGTTCTAATGCTTCGGCAAATCTCTTGCGAAGATCATCTTCGTCATAAATTTCCAGAGCGTTTTCATCTCAGATTTTTATTTCTTCGGTCATATCCTCCTTGTTATCTATATCTTTGACATACTCGTCTATCGATTTTACCTTGAGTATCTGATCTTCACTAGTTTTCAGATTACTTAATGCACTTGCTTTTACTTCTGTACTTTTGAAACTTTTGGCTTCGATAACCGGTATCTGGATATCTATATCGAGAAGTCTATTGAGCTTATTAAATTCGTTGATAAATTCTACTTTGTTGGGTATCGGCGCTTCTTGGTCTTGTGAAAGCTGAAGAGCCGTGGACCGATTCCTTATGTATTCGGCCTTGGATATGCCAAACTTTTCTAGTTTATTTGTAAATTCAGTAGAATCTAGAAGTACTTTGTTCTGGTCTTTGAGCTCATCTGTTTTTTTCTGGTCTTTATATTTATCCGGAATGTTTTTATATAATTCATTTAAATTCTCTTTCGACTGATCGATTTCTTTCTTTGTATTTTCTATAGCTTTATTGGTATTCTCTGTATCCTTTTTGATATTTTCTGTATTTTTATTGGCATTTTCTATAATTTTTTTCGTATCTTCCCTCTCTATTTCGTCTTTGATAAAATCTATAATCATATTTACATCATCTATCGCCTTTTCTCCCGATAAGAGATTTGAATCATTTTTTAGTATTTCTCTTATAACGTCGAATCCTTTGATAGATAGTTGCTCTACCAAGTCCTTATTTAGTGTTTTTAGTATCTTCTCAAGAGTGTTTTCATTGATTTGAGGATAATCTTTCACAATTGCCTTATGAAATGTCTCTATCTCTGGTTTGTCATATTTTGCCTGATTATTAGAATTATTCTCTACTGCTGTAGGTTGTATTTTGGTCTCATTGTTGTCTACTGGTTTCAATACATCAAAGGGCATATTAGATTTATTTATTTAAATATTTTATATATACTTCCTCTATTTGTTGTAATAGTTTTAATACTTCCTTTGCTTCTTCTAAATTCTTTTTCGCTAGTTCATTATTCTTTTTCGCTAGTTCATTATTCTTTTTCGCTAGTTCATTTTGTTTTTGCAGTTTTATAGTTTCGATATTTCCTAAATGTGTTTTACAACATAATTTATATGTTCATTTCAATCCTGCGTCATTGTCTATTGCTTGAAATGCCGATTTTCCGAGTCCTGTTTTTTGGAAAGGATCGAGAAGTGTTGTGATAAATATTGCCTTTCTGTAATCATTAGTTGCTGTTTTTCGTATATCACAGATGGTTAGATAGGTTGCTGGTCGGCTAGGGGAGTTGATGCTTTCTGCTCGCATAGTATTGAAATCTTGTATTTCTGTTGGGTTAAGAAATCCTCCATTGAGAAAGAAGTTTTTTATCGTTGTAATATCTGGTGGGGCTCAAGTGAGTCCGTTTTGGGCTTGATTGAATGCTTGATCATCAATATTGCTGTTGTCTGTTGCTTGTACTTCTGGCATATTCCATGCTACGGGAGTTGGATTAAGTGCATCTAAGAGTTCAGATTCGAGTTGTTCGTTGCTTTTACCCACGGCTGGTTTTAACAAAAAGAGGAGCATAGTTCCCGTAAGTCATGCCGAAGTAATAAATTTGGATATTCATGATTTTTTAGCTGGATGTTTTAGCTTGTCGACCATACGTCCGATAAAGGATAAAGCGATATAAAATAGTATACGTTTTTTTGTTGTTTTGTCAAATAAAAAAGGCGCATACTATGCGTCCCTATGTATCTAATAATCTAAGCTTCCAATGGCCTAATAATCTATTTTGCTTTCTACTTTAATTCTTCTAGTAATCTCTTAGCATCTAAGAAATTCTCATAGTAAAACTGGATTATCGTTCTTGATGGTGTGTGAAAAAGATCTAACGGCATTTTTGTCAGTTTTTCTAGTCCGGCCTCGGTGTTTTCGATTGATAAAATTTCCTCGTAAAAGTCAGACTTTAGCTCCTTTGAAGAGAGTGATATTTTGCTTATACACACACAAACCACTTCAAGAATTCTAGGGAGATAATAGATGACAAAAGGAATGGTCTTTATCTCAAAATCGGCTATTTGATAATCGTCGATAATCTTATTTTTTGCGCTCTTTATGATTGAGTTTATTTCTAAATCTTCTTCGTGTAAAAAAGCTCCTGGACATTCGTAGGTGTCAAAAGGCCGGTCTCAATAGAATTTTCTTTTGCCCATCACTAGCTTATTGTCACTCGTTATCAAAACATTAGCCAAGACAAAGGCCTTTGGTGATTTTTCTTGATCTAATTGATTAAATAGCTCTTCATTACTTCTAATTGAAGTGATTGTTTTATAGTTTATGCCTTTGGATATGTTAATTTGAGACAACTCTGAATTATTGTCTTTGAATCCTTCCCATCTAATATCTTTTTGATCATATAAGAGAAATACATCATCGACCGGGAAATATTTCTTGGCTCTGTTCTGTAGTTTTTCCCGTGATTCCTCTATTTTCTTGTCATATTCGAAATCAAACCCTTCAAACGTACTTTTCACTTCATTTAAACCAAAATCTCTAATAATCTTTTGATTATTAATCCAATATTTTTCTATAATTTTATCTAGATCTATTTTTGAGTCCCTAAATTTGAAATTTGTTAACTCAATATCGTCCATTGAACTGACGTCTAAAGACTAAATGGTTGAAATTATTTTTTCTTTTCCATGATTTTCTTGATCAACTGAGGCTCTCCCGCTAAAGACGGGATTCACCCTAGAGTTTATTTGGATGTTTTCGGTTTCATGATTTTGGCAATGAGTTGGGGCTCGATCTCATCTTGAATATACCTGTCGAGTGGTCTTGCGCCGTATTGTGGTTCATAGATTTTCTCGATAATATCCTTGATTTGTTTGTCAGAATATTTTGGTAGAGCGATATCAGAATTGATTTTTCGTGTGTTCAAGAACTGTGTGATCTTGTTTTTCATAATGGTGACAAGTATTTCTTTGCTAAGATGTTTGAAGATAATTTTGTAATCGATCCTATTGAGTAACTCTGGTGTAAGGAAACTTTTCATCTCCTCAAGTACTCTTTCTTTGACTTGTTCAAATTTTCTATCGCTGAGATCACCCTTTTCTCCGGTTGCAAATCCGATTGTGCTTTGTTTCTTCACAAATTCCTCTGATCCGATATTTGAAGTCATGATGATGATGGTATTTTTGAAATCAACTATTCTTCCTTTTGCGTCTTTGAGGTGTCCCTCGTCCAAGATTTGCAATAAGATATTCAATACATCAGTAGATGCTTTTTCTATTTCATCAAACAATATCACTGAATATGGTTTTCTTCTGACCGCTTCGGTGAGTCATCCTCCTTCTTCATATCCTACATATCCCGCAGGAGAACCTATCAACTTAGATACAGAATATTTTTCCATAAATTCAGACATATCTATTCTGATCATGGCATCAGGATTGCCGAAATATTCTTTGGCGATAAGTTTTGCCAAAAATGTTTTACCGACTCCACTTGGTCCAAGACATAAGAATGACCCAATCGGCTTCGTATATTTAATGACTGATAATCTGCTTCTGGTAAGTGTTTTTACCACCGCTTCAACGGCTTCGTCTTGACCGACAATATTCTTTTTAAGTTCTTCAGCGAGTCTTCTAAGCTTCTCTATCTCTGTTTCGTTGACGATATTTGTTGGGATTCCTGTTTTGTCTGCCAAAACATTTCCGATATCTTCTTTGTCGATGATTGGTCTGAGATTGATAGGAATATTTTTATTGGTTCTAATTTTCTGCATTTCTACTTTGGCTTCTTCTTCTTTGGCTTTGAGCTCTGCAGCTCCGAAGTAATCTTGCTTCTCTATCGCTTCTTCTATTTTCTTCTGAATCTTGGTAAGTGTTTCTTCGTATTTTTTATAGTCTTTGTCGCTATCTAATTTTTGATTCATGGTAGATTTTCTCGCACATGCCTCATCGAGGATATCGAGCGCCTTGTCTGGCAAAAACTTATTCATCATAAACCTCTTGCTGAGATTGATTGCTACATCGAGTGCATCATCATTGATCTGTACTCCATGAAAATCTTCGTAAGTTTTTTTCAATCCGACAAGAATTTCTTTGGTTGTTTCTATATCTGGTTCATTAATCACTACCTCTTGGAACCTTCTTTTGAGGGCAGCATCTTTTTCGATATATTTTTGATATTCATTGAACGTTGTAGATCCGATAAGCTTGATCTTGCCTCTAGAAAGGAGTGGCTTCAACATCTGTGCTGCGTCACCATTTTCCTGTCCTCCTGCGCCGATGATGGTATGGATTTCATCGATGAAAAGGATGATGTTATTGGTTGGATCCATAGCTTCTTCGAGGATTGATTTCATCCTTGCTTCAAATTCTCCTCTGTATTTTGTACCTGCAACTAATGTTCCCATATCGAGTAAAAATATCCTCTTACCCTTGAGTTTTTCTGGAACCTCGTTTTGGACTATTTTCTGAGCTAATCATTCTACGATAGCGGTTTTACCTACTCCTGCTTCTCCGATAAGAAGAGGATTATTTTTGTTCTTCCTCAAAAGCGTATAGATGATCTGATTGATCTCATTTTGTCTTCCGATGATTGGATCTATCAAACCGTCCTTTACTTCTTTTGTTAGGTCGGTACCGAAGTATTCTATCGTAAGTTTCTTTTCTTCTTTTTTACCTTTTTCTCCTGTCGCTATATTGTTTTCCTTTTCGACGATTTCGCTCTCTACGGCATCCAAGAGCATATTGATGTTGTTCATCTTTTGCATTTTTTCGATTTCCATAAGTTTAATCTTATTAACATCTAAATTGAACGTTATAAAGATTTTACTCAAGACCTGTAAAAAAGCAAATAGTCACATCTGTGTTATGATGGGGTTTTTACTAAGCTTTTTGTAGTTCTCAACTATGCTTTCGGTGTTGATATTGTGGGTGTGTAGGTGGTCGATAAATTGATTTGACAAATCACTAAATGATACGAAAAATAGGATATCAAGGTCTAATTTCTTGGTATTTTCGTTAATATATTTATGGAGCTCTTGAGCGGTCTTTTTACTCAATGGCAATTTCTTGATGTCTTCTAGACTTCCTGTGATGGTAGTCATATCATATTTATTTTGAAAATATTCCTCTAAGAGTTCTTCTGAGACACCGAGGAGTTTTCGAAAGATAACATTGAGATCATGATGTTTGAGAAATAGAGAAATTCACCAAAAAAGATCCTCGCTATGGATCGTTCTTTGCCTATTGGTAGAGGCCAATTTATTCGCGTGCGTAATACATGAGCTAGAATGGTTCGTAAGTAGTGTTTGTATCTGTGAAAACATACTTTCCAGAATTCAATGTAAAATCGATATGCCATACAGTATTTTTTTTATAGGCAAATTCAATAGAACTCCGTTACAAAAATCACCATTTTTTTGTGAAAATTGATTTGATTTTGTTTTATGAATACCTATAAGCATTTCCACAAACAAAATAAAAATAGTATAAAAATGTTACAGACGCAGAAAATTAAAAAAGAGGTATTCTTCACTTTCGATGGTAAGCATGGTATTGTTATCAGACAGTTAACTGAGGCTCAATATCTTATCGTCCAAGGAGATCTCTATTATGCATTTACCTTTAAGCAATTGAAAGTTTCCCCTCGTAATGACAAGTTTGTTACTTTACCTTTTATTACGGGAGTTACCGAATTTCCTTCCAGGTATGCTATGAAACTAAAAACGTTTAACACATTTATCAAAGCGTTCGAAAACGCTTTTGATATACCACTTCCGCTTGAATCAAGCAACTAAACAATCACACATTCTATTACATCTTATTCTGACTATCGCTGGGTCAGATTTTTTAAAATAGGAAAACTAAATCCACCATGTTAAATTTAACGCTCAGCCGATTTTTACATTCTTTCTCTATCGCCTCGCCGGCTGGGCCTTACTTTTTTACTTCCAGGTTAAAAAAGTAAGCAAAAAACCCCTCGTCGCCATTAGGGGAATATCACATTATTCTTTTAAACATATTCAGCTAGTGGCCTAGCCGTCGTTAGGCCCTACTACTCGACCTCCTTTTCACACTGATTTAATAATGGCGACATTTAAATATTCATGCTTTAAAAATTTTCAATTAAGCTTTTCTTGATTATACTGTTCTGATAATTACTTATATGTTATATATAGTCTTGATACCTGCCTGCCGCAGGCAGGCTTGCTACTTTATACTTGATACTAAAAAATGTTGTGATTTTTGAGGGCATTATTTGGCTCACGCGTTACTCCTATGAACGTTATCTGGTTACGCAAAAGAGTATTTTTGCAAAATCTAGAATATCTTCAGTCGCTCCAGCCCCAATCTGCACTTTTTCCTGTGCTCAAGTCCAATGCCTATGGCCATGGGCTCAAGCAAATTACCAAAATACTTTCAAGGACTGATGTACCATATATTGCTGTAGATAGTTATCCAGAATATGTTATCGTCAAAAAATATTCTAAGATTCCAATTTTGATTCTTGGAGAAACTTTACTCGAAAACTATAGAAAATTTGATCATAAGAAAACCACGTTTTGTGTATATAATGCTTGAACCATTAGGCACTTATGAAGACTTGGGAAGGAAACTAAAATTCACTTATTTTTTAATACAGGCATGAATAGAGAAGGTATTCAAGAAGACGAATTGCCAGGACTTATCAAGGAACTTCAAAGTCATCCCAATCTGATTGTTGAAGGTGTCTTGTCTCATTTCTTTGATGCGGATAATTTGTCAGATTATACAATAACTGATCAGATTCAGCGCTTCAAACGTATGTACTATAAAGTCATAGACGCATGATTTACACCAACTCGAAGACATATCGGCAACAGTGCTGGAATGTTTAAAATCAACGATGAATTCTTCAATGCGTATAGACCATGATTAGCACTGTATGGCTACAATCCTTTGAGTCCTCAAGATCCATTGTATAGAAAATGAAATAATGTTTTGCCTGTGATTTCTATTACTTCTAGAGTAGTGAGTTTACAAACAATTCGACCAGGGGAGTGAGTAAGCTACCATCATGATTACAGACCAAGCGATAAAGAAACTATAGCAACGGTACCATTTGGCTATACGGAATGACTCTTTAGAAGTGCTTCTGGTAAGATATTTATCAAACATCGCAAAACTTTTTTTCGCCAAGTGGGAACTATCTGTATGAACCTTTCTACTTATGTAGTCGATACTTCTGTGCATATTGGTGATGAAGTAGAAATCATCTCCGACAATCCTCGTGGGAAAAATTCTCTAGCGAATTTAGCTGAGCAGAGCGGTACTATAGTATATGAAACGTTGGTGAAGTTGGATAGAGGAATGAGAAGGGAAGTCGTGTAATTTTCTAATTTTAAAATATTAAGGTTTATTTTATGGGACAATATCAAGAGTCAGCAGAAACCGTAGTTAATAATACATTTAAGCAGAATGAACTTGTTGAGAAGCTACTTTCAGCTATAAATGAATGATGATATGCTTGAGTAGTTATTTTTTGTTGAAATTTTTTGTTATGAATAAATAGTAAAAATGAATGTATCCCATGTGTCCCTGAAGAATTTCTTATTGATTGAAAAATAGAAGATCAGGATAGTTTTGTTGTTTGTGAAAAGATGAATAATGAGAGGTTTGATACTAATTTTTCTTTGTTTTCTTTGAAGATCTGATTAGAATTATTTTCGAAAATATCTGTTGAAAAGCAACTATTGCTCTCTGCTGATGATAAATATATAGATGGGAATAGCTCAAAGGACTACTTAAGAACATGATATAAAGCCATACCTCATACATATAGAAGACCGCTAGAAGAATGTTTATGATGAGCAAAATGAGTAAAGATACATTTAAAAAATATAATATCTGCTCTTTATGAAAAGTGACTCACTAAAAAAAATGAATTTGTGTTGAGCGAAAGATCTTTAGTTACTTGATTTGATAAAAAAAGAGAGCACAAGGTCTATTGATATGATGAATATTTTGAAGATTTGTGAGAAAATCGCACGTCTTGTTCTTTGGAGATATTCCATTTACTGACCTTATTAAAAGAGCAAAAAACACAGATTCTCAATTGTAAATCTCAAGATAAGATATGTGTATTGATGCTTATTCCTGATGCTTGTGTTTCAAGTGCGATGCAGTGATGAATAGCTGTTTCAAAAACAGATGAAACATTCGAAATTATCAATATAACACAGACCACTACCCTGGAAAATTGAGTTGTTATGATAACTAAGATAACAAAAAATTGAGCAGTTAGGTTATAGTTTTATGTCTTAAATTGATTTCTATGTTTTTTTGGTATGCGTTGATTAGCGTTTTCATCGTAAGTGCGATATCGTTTATAGGTATTGTGACCTTGTGAGTTCGTTTATCTTTGCTCAAAAAAATAGTATTGTTGCTCGTTAGCTTCTCTGCTGGGGCATTACTTGGTGATGTATTTTTTCACTTATTACCCGGCATCATTCACGGTTCAGGACGGACGACTACGGTGTCTCTTTGGATTCTTGGATGAATTCTTTTTGGTCTTATCACAGAAAAAGTTATCCGTCGAAATCACTGTCATATGCCGGTAACCAAGCAACACACTCATCCGTTTGCAATCATGAATTTGGTCTGAGATATGGTCCATAATTTAATCGATGGATTGATTATCGGTGCGAGTTATTTGGTTAGTATTCCTGTCGGAATCGCGACAACGCTTGCCGTAGTTTTGCACGAAATCCCTCAAGAAATCTGAGATTTCTGAGTGCTTATCCACTGATGATACACGAGAAGAAGAGCATTGCTGCTTAATTTCTTGACGGCGCTGACTGCGGTCGTTGGAGTTGTGATTGCTTTCTTATTGTATCGTTACGCTACAAATATGGTGGCTGTGCTAATTCCTTTCGCCGCTGGTACCTTCATCTATATTGCTGGTTCTGACCTTATTCCTGAGTTACATAAAGAAAATACCTTGTCACAAAGTGTTCCTCAGATATTATTTTTTCTCCTTGGTATTTGAATTATGTCAGTGTTATTGTTTATAGAATAATATATTTTTGAAAGATATATAATTTCGACGTTATGAAAATTATTTTTTAAGAATTTTTATTTCGTCTCAATTAAAAAAGCCTTACTGCCCGGATTCCGGTAGTAAAGCATTATTGTGTCTTAAGATGACGGTGCTTATACTTCTTATGGATTTTTCTTGCCCATCTCTTCACTGTCCTTATGATGTCCTTCACAAAGAAGCCCAGTACAAGGACTGCAACGATATTGATCCAGAAGTTTCTCATAAATATAATCTGATCTATTTTGCCCATTCGTAACAGGGCAAAAAGTTTTCCTATATAAGGTCCTAACATTAGTACACCTATTGATATAGTATCAGCTATATATCTAATCAAAAAGCTCCTTTTACTGCCAAAAACTTTTTTCAATTTTTTCCTTGATGATACTTGAAGTCTAGCGAATAACTTAGATCCAAGTATAACTATCTCCCATGCAATTGTGGTGCTCCTCAATAAAGCTACTGAACTGAAATCCATCTTACCTATAAAAATCTCTGCTAGGAAAGCGATTACGTTCAAGAGTAAAAATAACCCTATAAACGATAAAACCACAACGTTGGAATAAAGGAATCTTTCTGCTTTTTCCTTCATATTTTTATTTTAGTCCATTTTTTTTGAATACTATTTATATACTTTTTTTGTCATAAAGCAAGACCCCTTATATCTTTTTTAGTACATAAATCATTCTTTCAATATCTTCCTCAAAGAGCTTGTACTTATGCTTTTTCTGTATAACGAAACGATATCTTTTGCCAAAATGAATGATATCCTGACTTTCTTCGACGGTATATTGTTTATATAAGATGAGACGACCTCCCTTTTTGACGAGATGATGGACTTGAGGGAGTAGTTTATCTATATAAGCGACCGCCCTCGCCGTTACATAATCATATCCTATAACTCCATAGGGAATGGATTCTTTCCCATGTTTTTCGGCTCTGATTCGTAGTGTCTTCGCGTTTTTTATTTTCAATTTTTCAATCATCTCATTGACGGCATCTACTTTTTTTCTTGTAGCATCTATACCCGTACATTGTAGTTCAGGATTGCTTATTGCTATCGGCAAAAGAGGAAATCATCCTCCTGTTCCCACATCGCAGAGCGTATTTCCTGGCTTGAGAATTAGTACTTTATTGATTTCTAGAGAGTCTTGGATGTGTTTGATCCAAATGCCCTCAGGGTCTCTGATGGCCGAGAGATTGGTACGTGAATTTATCAATATAAACTCATCTACTAGGTCCTGTCGTTTTTTATCCATAGGTGGGAAGCTTGATTACTAAAGTTTCTGTGTATTCTGATATACTTGCTTTCTTCCTTAAAATCATTATAGTAGGTCACTGTATTTGTTTTTTTTACATAATATATGTCGTTATGGTTATAAGAAATCTGAGACAAAAAAAAATAGTAAATAGAAAAGTTATCTTTTGGTTTATTCTCCTTTGTATAGGAGTGTATTTTTTGATTAAAATCGTGAGCTGAATCACAGAAAGAGTTACCCAAAGTTCTCCAGAGACTATGTATACTTTGTGAGCAACACTTACCTTTCCTGGTAAGATCATCGCAGACAATAACTTCCCCAACTACACTCACTCACTTACTACTAAAGAATGAAAATTGATTGGGCTTAAGAGCGCCAGTATCAATCTCAATGCTTATGTAGGACAAAAAATAGAGCTTGTAGGTAGAGTCAAAAAATATTTTAAAGTGACGCCTGTTTTGGAGGTAGACACCCTCAAAATTCCTAGTCAAGGGCTTATTATCACTGCAAATAGATATTTCTTCGTCAAAGATCTTATGTATCTAGATTTTTCTTCACAGCCACAACTAAGCGCCGCAAAATCTTGAAATGATGTTCAAATATGGTTTAACGAGGATGCTGTTGTAAATATTGAACGTTTCGTATGTAGCAAAATTCTCAAGACTCATGATTGTACGTATCTGATCACTGATTATATCAAAAATAATAAAGATAACTTTGAATCTTATCGAGCATATACGTTTTATAAGCACGGAACTGGATTTTGGGCTACTTTTGATGATAACCTATTTGGTTTCTTATTCAAAAATGTTTCTGATGATATGATTCTAGATATTTCCAATATGTTTAGGATCGTCGACAAAGACTTCATAGTAGAAAATAAATTGAATCTTATCCAATCTAGTTGTCAAAATGACTTTTCACAGCTTCGTAGTATAGACTCAGAATGAACACTTACCTATCATGATCCTTATTCTATAACGCTTGGGCTTCAGGGATTTGATAAAAAAAATAATCCTGCTACGTGCAGAATTACTTTTGATGTATGGAATAATCGAAATGTTACCGATGTACAATATAACTAAATAACTAACAACTAATAGCGAACAACTAACAATTATTGATTTTTTTATTGTTAGTTGTTATATGTTAGTTTATTTTATGTCTAATATCTTAAATTCTTTTCTTTCATTGTTGAGCCTCATCTTTGCTATGTCTCAAGATTTTTTTCATTTTATTGCTAATCCCATAGGTGACTCCAATGATATCTTGATGGAATCTTTTAGTGTTTTGAAATTCTTATCAAAATCCATGCTTGTTTCTCACGTACCAACCACGGTTACTGTATAGATATCACCATCATCCATTTTTACGGTCACAGTAGATCCATAATCTATAATCTTATCTGATTTGGTTTTTTTCTCTTCTTTGATAATCTCTACATCTTCGATCAATGTTTCGATCTCAGAAATTCTCGAATTGATAAAATCCTTATCTTCCAATGCAGATTTATATTCGAAGTTTTCAGAAAGATCTCCCATGGCCTTTGCCTCCCCAAGTCTCTCTAGAACAGCGGGTAATTTAACTTTTTTAAGCTCATTGAGCTCTTGAACTAACTGCTCATATCACTCTTTGGTGAGATAGTTTTTTTTCATCTAAATTTTTAACACAATGTAAAAGATACTATTAGTCGTTGAGAATTTCTTCTTTTGATGAAAGGAATTCTTTGAAATGTTTGAATGCATGATTAACGATGTCTTCTATGTATTTGAATGCTACCTTATTAGTATATAGAAATGTTTTTCCATCAAAAGAGAAGTTAAACGTTCATTCATATTTTTTTTGTTTGGTTTCGGTTATCTTATATTCTATTCTAATCTCTGCTGTGTTCTTCTTGGTGTAGATTTTTTTGAGATAGGAATCCATTTTTACATCGAGGTTCTTTTGTACGATGCCTTTTACGAGTTCTTGTTTTTCTACGGGGACGTCTACAAATTGGTATGAAATTATAGGCTTGTTCTCCATTCTCTCTATGAATATGTGATAAAAGCTTACTTACTGAGGGTTTCTATTCGGAATATATGTAATCAGTCAAAAAATTCAATCGTATTTTCTCTGGGTTTCCGTTGTCTTTCAACTATCCGAGTTTATTGATAAAATCCTTCTTGATATCCATATTTTTTTGTCCTTCTTTGATCATCGCGTAACTTTTTCTAATCAGTTCTCTAATATCTTGGTAATAAATAAGCGTCAATACTTCGTTTAGCGTACACCGTTTGTGGATGCCGATATATCCTTCGGCACGTTCTATTTTGACGAAATCAGGATTTCCTGCATATTCGACCAAAAAATAGGTTACATCTTTGTCCATCTGACCTTTATGGTTTTCTGTATTCCTCAATTGAGTTGTTCCCAGCTGCTGTTTTATTCTCATCTGATTAATAGGTATCCCTGTTTCCTCACTCACTTCCCTGAGTGCCGCCTTGGTTACTTCTTCGCTACCCTGGACTTTCCCTTTGGGAGCTACTCGTTCTATTTTACCACTGAGAGCGTGTCTTTTGATGAGAAGATATCTTGGTTGTCCATCTGAAGCAATATAATAAACAATTCATCAAGCGCTTTGAATAATCGACATACTAAACTACTGAAAAAAACTAAAAATTAATAATTAATTAAGAAAAGTATATATTTACGAATTAATAATCTTGTCTGCAATTGTTCAAAATACCCTTGCAATAGGATTTCCGTCGTATGGACTATTTTTGATATCATTGTCTGTGGTTGTGTATGCTATTTCTATCTCTTTTTTTACTTCTTCTGGACGTTTGAGCTTCTGAATCACGTTATGGATATTTGCTCGAGCTTCTTTTTTTTCTTCTTGTGTTTTTTCTTTTTTGGGTCACGAAGGTCAATTATTTACAAATTTATCTATTTCTTGATCTGCTCATTTCTTTTCTTCACTACTCATTATCCCTGTCTTGAGCTCTAATAACTCGCGTTCAAACTTTGATAACTTAGGCTTTTCAGATGAATTCTTTTTCTCCGACGAATTCAGCTTTTTTTTGGGATCTCCTTCTATATCTTTTTTTTCTATGGTTGCCATGGATGTGGATTATGTATCTAAAGATTGTAATATTTTCTGAAAGATTGCTAGATTTTTCTTATAATTTACTCTGGTTGGGCCTATGATGCAGAGCATACAATCGTAACCTTCAACTGCTATTTTGGTGTATAAGCATGAAATAAGTGTATTTTGATCCTCTATAAATGTATAATAAATCTGATTTTTTTTCAAGATTTTGCTGTCGATAAACTTCACGATTCTCTTTTCTTCGATGAAACGGATGATGCTTCTTGTGGTATGGTATTCGTCCACCATATCGTCTCTGAGAAGATTATTTATTCAGAGATAATAATATTCATCATTTCTCAAGAATCCCACAACGACTCCATCGGCCAAAGCTCCTATGCTTTCTACTAGCTGTTTCAAGCCACTTCTGACCTTGATTACTTCATCTTGTTTTTCTTCTTCTTGTGTGACAAGATAATTTTCTATATAGGTTGTCAATCATTGAACCGTAGGAATTCTCCCCGAACTGTTGTAGGGCTGATAGACCATACCAGCTTTTTCGAGTATATTCAAATACTTTCTCAATGTAGAGGGAGCATATTCTGAGTCTCCGAGCGAATGCAAAAATTTTGACCCGACGGGCTCTCATTTATTGATATAATTATCGATAACTACATCGAGTAGGGCTAAGAGTTTTTGATCGAAATCTATCATTGCTGAAAGTACACTGTCTACGCTATAAAAGCCTATATTTTTGTTACAAATGACTATATAGTTCTGTTATGGATTTTCAAGGAATTTTATTAAAGAAGCGAATCTATTGTGGTATGGCTTAATGCTTCGCTTTTATTTATTTTTTATAAACAAAAAACCTCGTTTTGAGGTTTATACAATATTTTTTGTTTTGATGCTTAAGCTATATTCGCAATCTCTTTTAATTGTCTTATATCATCCTCAATTATCGTTTCCATTTTTTCTTCTTCTGTTTTTCCTTTATTTTCTCTGTTCTTCAATACTCTAATTATTCTGTTGCGTGTTTTTAACTGAACTAAGATTGGGTAAATATTAACCAATAATTGCGCTATTATAAAGTCACCACTTGTAAGATCTTTTGCTACTAATGCCGTCAATATCGCTGATATGCAATGAATGCCTCCTGCCATATATGCTGTTCGAAGTCTGTCTTTTAATGAACTTGTTTTATTATTGACTGAACAGGTAATTCCAAAAGATTTCGTCATATTTCTCCATAAAAGGTTCTTACTGCTAGGATTTGTTGGTAAGATATATTTTTCAAAAAGATCTACACCAGAATATTTAGAAAGTTTTCCCATTTTTTTCTTTTAAAAATGAATATTTAGTCCATAGTGGAGTTGTCTTCTGTTTCCATATTTCCTGTGTTTTGAAGCTGTTTTTGTCGGAGCATTCTGTTGATGGACATCCTAGTAGGGGAGGCATTACAGAACTCATCTGCAGTCAATACGAGGAATCCTTTGATCCCTTGCATGATATAGCTCAGATTAAAATCATTTTCCCATATTTTTTGGTGAATCTTGTGGTCTCCTACCTTTTTTAAACCTTTGGTAGAAATATAATAGAGAATGTCATGGTCTCCTATTTCCATATCTGGATTTTTTTCATATTCCAATTCGTGAATTTGATTGGTATTTTGATGGTCGAGACAAATGAGATATTCTTTCAGTGCATCTATATTTTGAAGAATATTTTTTATTTTGTAATAATGTAAATATTTCAAAAAGTCTTTCACTTCTTGTTTGAGATATCCTGCGATATCTAACGTTTCTATTTCGTCGACAATATTATTGCAAATAATGTCCTTTTTGTTTTCTGTCATATGGAAAGTATCGTCAGGAGAAATAAAACAAAACTATTTGATAATATGGATTTTGACAGTATGTTTGGCTTTTAGATAATTTAATAGATGAATATCGTGAGTGATTAAAAATACCGTATTGCCTGCCTTGTTTGCTTCAATCAGAATGTCTGCTACAACTTGCGTATTTTCTCGGTCAAGGTTTCCTGTCGGTTCATCAGCGATAATAAATTCTGGATCGTGAATGAGTGCTCTTGCTAATGACACCCTCTGTTTTTCTCCTGCACTTAGCAATTTTACTGGAGTCTCCAAAAGATGTTTTAGATTTATTTTTTGTAATATTTGTTTGAGTTTAGATTCAATAACTGTTTCACCGAGCTCATATAAGCGAAGTGGGAAAACTATATTTTCTCTAACACTAAGATCCTCCAAGAGTTGATAATCTTGAAAAATGATTCCCATTCTTTTCCTTAAAATCTGAATATCGTCTGGAGTAAAGGTTGATATATCTTGTCTATTGTAAAACATAGTCTTTTCTGGTGGAGTGATCTTCCCTGTAATAAATTTTACTAATGTTGTCTTCCCTGTTCCAGATTTTCCTGTAAGCACGAAAAACTCATTAGTCTCCAACGAAAAACTCAGCTTGTCAAAAAGTGGTGCTGGATTATCTCGATATCATCGACTCAAATTCTTTACCTCTATTAGTGGGATATTTTTGTCCATGGGTTTTGTTGATATAAAAGTTTTTGTTTTACATAATTAATTATATCCTCAAAAAGTTTAATTTGCAAAAGAAATCCTTCCCCTTTGGCTATTTGGATTGACAAAACTACTAAAAAGTTCTTCGTTGGGCAGAAATCCTGAGTTTTCGATAAAAATCGTTGAAAATGCTAGGAAAATACCTACATTGAGGTCAGAATTTTATTTTTTGTTATATGAAATGCTCGATCTCAAACATGCTTTGTGAGAATTAGAAAAGGTTTCCGATATGGTACAATTAGATAATTTTTTCCAGATATATCTTGGTAAAAAATGACTCCTCAATGAAGAGTTTAAAGTGATGGTTAACTTGGCTCCGGAAGAGAAAAAAGAGAAGGGAGCTAAACTATCTGAAATTAAGACTAAACTAACTGAAGCATATGAAGCCAAAGAGCAAAGCTTTAAAATGGGGCAAATCAATGAACAACTTGAAAAAGATCTTGTGGATATTAGTTTGGATATTTCTGGTGAGCGCGGTTCGTATTCGCTCCTTGCTGAGGTTAGAAGGGACGTAGAAGAAATTTTCAAATCTTTGGGATTTGTCATCGAATATGGGACAGAGATGGTAACAAAATTTGAAAACTTTGAGGCAGTAAACATACCACTTACACATCCTGCAACCGAAATGCATGATACCATCTATCTCAATGAAAAAGACCCTAACGGTGAAAATCTTGTTTTGAGAACTCACACTTCTTCTATGCAAAACTTTTTGATTAAAAAATATGGTGTGCCACTCAAGGTATTAGTTCCTGGAAGAGCATATAGATTTGAAAATATGGACGCTACTCATGATGTAATGTTTTATCAGGTCGAGGGTATGTATATCGCCAAAGATATTAGTATTGCTCATTTTAAAAATATCATCGATAAACTTCTTGAGGCGGTTCTGAAAAAGAAGGTGGAAACAAGAATGAGGCCTGGGTATTTTCCTTTTGTGGAGCCTGGATTTGAGATAGATGCAAGATATGAATATACCGATCAAAAGACGGGAAAGAAAGAAATGTCTAAATGGTTAGAAATTTTACCTGGTGGAATGATTCATCCTGAGGTTCTCAGATTAGCTGGAGTAAATCCTGATGAATGACGGTCCGGATTCGCTTTTGGGTTGTGAATGAGCAGACTCGCTGCTATAAAATATGGTATCAAAGACATTAGATATTTCACCAATGGAGATTTGAGATTTGCGAAAAGTTTTGCGTAATGGAAACTGTTTATAAAAGATATAAAAAATTCCTCATGAGAGGAATTTTTATTTATGAGTATATTTACTTACTTATTTGTTGACTAGCCAATACACTTCTGATTTTCTCTATCAACTTTTGATGTGTATAGGTTAACTTTCTTACTCATGATTCGAGATGATCTAGAATTTCAATTGTTTCTTTGGTATATTTCTCTTTGAATTCTTCTGATCCTTCGTTGAGGTCTCTTACATTATCAAGACGATCCGATAATTTTATTACTAATGCATACGAAGTCATTTTTGTCATTTTATTCTTCAGATATTCTGTCTTGCCAACTTTTGCGATTTCCTCTTCGTCGGAAGTCAATTCATTGACTATGAAAGCTACATTTTCTCAAAATAATTCTGTAATCTCCTGGATAGTCACATTTGTACAATCTTCAACCGTATCATGCAAAAGTGCAACCGTCATTAATAGTTCTAGATTTGTCGATTTTTTGAATTCTTCGACATTTTTTGCCACACTTATAGGATGTCGATAGTAGGGCATATTCGAAACTTTTCTCTTTTGCCCTTTGTGCTTCTCCATAGAGAATTCAAGTGCCTTCTCAAACATACCGGTGAACTTTATCATGGGTTTGATACATTAACTAAATGTTTTAAATATCTATAACCATTTTTTATGAAAAGTCAATCCTTTGTCTTTATATAAAAAATCCCTATTGCTAGGAATTTCTTTATCTGATACTGTATTACTTATTTTTTCTGACTCGCCAATACACTTCTTATTTTATCGATTAGTCTATGATGTGTTGGCGTGAGTTTTCTAACTCCTGATTCGATATGATCTAAAATCGCAAGCGTCTCTTTTTTATATCTCTTTTGGAATTCTTTCGTCATATTACTCATATCTTCTACGTTGTGGAGGCGGTCGGCAAGTTTTATGACTAGACCATATGATGTTAGTCCCCCTGTTTTCTTTTTTAGATATTCTATCTTGCCAACTTTGGCAATTTCATCTTTATCTGATGTTAGCTCATCTACTAAAGAAGCTACTTGATAACCAAACATGTTCGCTATTTTCTTCATGCTGATTCCTGGACAATCTTCTACCGTGTCATGCAACAATGCTGCCGTCATCAAAAGTTCCAGATTTTTTGATTTTTTAAATTCTTCTATGTTTTCTGCCACACTTATAGGATGTCGATAGTAGGGCATATCTGTGCCTTTTCTCTTCTGACCTTTGTGCTTCTTGATAGCAAATTCTAATGCTTTCTCGAACATACCAGTAAATTTAGCCATGATATATCTATGTGACATATGATAAAGATTTTATTATTTTGCTTCTACATTTCCTGCACTTGGATTGGGATCATAAGGGCTCGGACAATCGCCATCGAGATTTGCTTGTGCATTACACAATGTTCCATCCACTCTTTTACACATAGGCGTATCTGTTCCAAGACCTTGTACTTCTCCTCCGGAAATTGCACAATATGCTTCTGCCTCATTTTCATATCCCGTCACTTTCATTCCCCCTACAGGGCAGTCGCCACGTAAGAGCGCTCGTTCTTCGCACTGACGATTGTCCTCAAAAAAACAAACTCCATATTCTCATTTTTTATTGTTTTTGATCTCTAAGGTACCGCCTTTTTCTATACAGTTCACTGAAGCTGGATTGGCTATAGTAGTCTGATTTTCGTTTTTGTGTAATCGATTTGTTTTTTCATTAATCAATCGTAGAACCCCCAATATGATTATCAAGGCTCCGATTATTCGAAGAGTTTTTTTCATGAATAGTATAATAAAATGATAAAGATACTTTACCTGTTCTTTCGTTTTTCTCTGATTCTTTTTGAAATCATTTTTCTATCTCGTTGAGTACTCACAAATTTTTTGAATCCTTCTATGAGCGTGTTGTGCTTTTTGTCTTTGACTAATATGCCACAGTCTTCATCTACGAGTTCAGCTGTAGCTCATTCGCCATAACCGAACACGGGTACACCGAGCAATAATGCTTCCACAGTGCTTATTCCGTAGCTCTCTTTGGTTAGATTGATTAATCATTTTGCTTGGCTGATGATTTTGATCTTTTCATCTATATCGGTAATTCGTCCAATAAAAATGATTGTCGGTCCAGCGATAGACTTGAGATATATTTCGTCGGGACCGTTTCCCATGACGATAAGTGGAATCTTCAATTCATTACACAACCTAATAATTTTATCTGATTCTCTCACAAAGTTTACCAGCCTTCCTACGTAAAGATAATATTCCTGTGGCGTTTCTTGAACTGCTGGAACGAAAAATTTCTCAGGAATGTGTGGGTATTTGATTTGAATATTGTGTATCCCATATAGTTCTTCAGCCACTTTTGCGGTGTATTTGCTATTGGCGTATGCCTTATCAAATTTGGTATGTTTGAGATCTCGTCTTCTTTGTTTTGGAACTATTCGATTGAATAATCTGCCTTTGATACCTACAAGTTTTTCTTTGTATTCATCATAATGTGTCCAGATGTATTGCATAGGAGAATGGAGATAGAGCGTCATCGGAACGCCAGATATTGGAGTTATATTTTTTGCGATGGCGAAGGAAGAAATGAGAATATGGTCAGGCTTTGTTCTTTTAATTTTCCTAGAAAGAATTTTCATTAATGTCGGATAAAAAAACATCAAGTTGCGGTAATCAAAAAGTCGTGAAAGAAGGGGAATTTTGCGTTCTCCACACCAGAGAAACAGTCTATTTATTCGTTTTGGTAGGGCAGTGACTACCTTGAGTGTGTGATATTTGGTTTTGAGTTGTTTGATATCAGAAAAAATAGTGAATACTGTTCAGTGTTCCATGCTTTTTTGTTCGTCGATGAGGTCTCTGAGTACTGCAAGCGCTCATCCTGGCATAATTCGACAATGCACGAATGCAAACTTCATAATGATACTTCGTGATAAAAACTCCCTATGGTCGCGATAAATGCTCGCTACGCTCACGATAAAAGCTATGCGATAAAGATGTATTGTTTTATCGTTCGTCAGGATATTTATCGCCCAAAGGGCTTTTATCAATTTATCGTTTTATTGTTTCGAAGCAAGGAAAATATTTTATTACGATAACTGCTTGAAAAGTACCCGGAAAACTGTATTACTCAATCACTTAAAATCATTTTAAAGAGCTTTTTATCCCACGGGATAAAATCATTCTAAAGAGCTGTTTTATGTTTTGTTTATATATTATGGATAGAGAAGAAAGGGTCTTCATTAAAAAAAATCTTGTTAAACTTATTATTGGACTTATATTGTTAGGGTTTTCGTTTTCGTATATCCAAAATCATCCTGCAGAAAAGTCGTCCATTTTTTCTGGTTTCCAAATACTTTGGCAGAGAGTAGTGGTGTATGTCCACAAAGTAACTAATACCAACTCTGAGGCCTTCCAAAAAAAATATGATTATGAGAAGACATATGATGAACTTATCAATATGGCAGAAACTAAAAAATGTTCAGATCCAGCTATACTTACTGAAATCAATGAAACCTATCTTCAACTCAAAAAAGAGTGAATCAAGACTTTAGATGAGAATCTGCCTGGATATATCCGCAAAGCAAGTGAATATAAGAACATGATAGACAACTGTACTAAATAATTCAGAATGTAGAATTCAAAATTCAGAATGAAATTATACTAAAAAACTCTGTCTCGTCACAGGGTTTTTTTATATTTTTAATTTTTTTAGCAAACCCATCCTAACCTTCCCTTAACAGGGAAGGACAATGGAAAAATATTTTCCATAAAATCCCCCTGTTAAGGGGGATATAGGGGGTTTGTTTATAATTACTATTATCCTAAGAACGGTATTTTGAAGTTTCGGAAATGAACGAGGTCTTTGAGTAATATATAGATTCATAGTGCCATGAGTGCTACAAAGAAAACGAGATTGATATATCATTCTATATTGAAATATTTTTCTGGTTTCAATTTACCTATTCATTGGATAAGTACTCAAAGCAATCTTCCTCCATCCAAGGCTGGAATAGGTAGAACATTGAATATCGCAAGTGCCAATGAGATCATTCCTGCAAATCCAAGATAGAGCTTTCGTCCTCCCGCATTAAATAATGTTTCTCCAAATTTTATTGCTCCTGCTGGTCCGGTCAACCTGCCTAATGATGTCTTTATTCTGCTTTTATTAAATGATATGAGATCACTTCATAAGGTTCCTAGGGCTCAAAATGTAAGTACTGTCTGTGCTTTTACCTCTTTTGCTCCTATCCACATCGCTTTGAAAAATGGGAATTTGATAGGCTTGAGATCGAGTGCTCCTTCATCAAACGTCAGTCAAAGGATACAATTGTCAGCTGGACAATGTGCCTTGGTATTTATTTTTTTGTGGTTTCTTGTGAGTCCTACTGTTATATCCTTACCAATGTTTTCTTTGAGGACAGTGCCGATATTTCGGATGTCTACCGTTTCATTGTTGATAGAAAGTATAGTATCTCATGATATTATTCCCATCTGCTGTGCAAGAAGGCCTGCCGATACTCTTGCCACTTTTGCTGGAGTAGAAACAAGTTCTCCACTAATAAATCCCTGATCTTTTAGAAAGTTTACTGTTGGCATAAGATAACTATTTTGATGAGAAGTTAGTGCATTTTCTGGAAGTACGGAAATAGGTTGAGTTCCCATAGTGAAAATAGCTGTGAAAAGTACTCGTGCAAAAATAAGATTCATACCCACTCCTGCAAGTAATATAAGTATCTTTCTTCATAATTTAGCTTTGATGAAACTGTCCTTTGCATTAAAATCTCCCTCGTCTTTTGGATCTTCCCCTTTCATTCTGATAAATCCTCCTAGAGGAATGAGATTGAGTGTATATTCTGTCCCCGATTTATCTGTTCGAATCCTGCAAACTTTAGGTGGTATACCAATACCAAACTCTAACACTTTGACACCGCCTCTCTTTGCTGTGATAAAATGTCCTATTTCGTGAACGAGTACTAGACCCATAAACATCAAAATTCCCAAAACTACCATCATTTGCGTATATTACTAATTTAAAATTATCCCTATTTGGGGATAGGTGTATAGTATTTATTGTTGATTAGTATTTACGAAATTATATAACCAAAGCAATACTAAATTAGCCTAAAGCTCAAAGCCTAAAGCTCGAAGCCTAAAACCCAAAGCATTATAAAATCCATAATTCATTAATTTATGGTCCTTTATTCTGTGTTTTAGTCATCGCGAGCGAAGCGCGGCGATCTTATATTAAGATTGTTTCATCTCTTCGTTCCTCACAATGACACAAAATTCGTTAATTCATAATTCTTTAATCCGTTAATTTATTGTTATGAAGTTGATTGATGCACACACTCATCTTAATTGAGAAGAACTTTATCCTCAGCGACAAGAGTATCTTTCAAAATTTATCCAAGCTTGATGAGTGTGATTATTAAACTCTTGAGCGAGCGATGCTTATAATAGTAAAGGAATTGAAATTGCAAGAGCTGTTGAAATGTTGAAATGTTGAAATGTTGAAATGTTGAAATGATTAGATACTCAATCAATTGAGCAATTCAACAATGAATCATTGAAACATCTTGTTGTCAAAGCAAGTATTGGATATCATCCGTGATGTTGTGATGATGGCGAGATAACTGAAGAAAATATTCAGCAAAAAATTATCGATTTGAAAAAATTGTATGAAGAAAATAAAGAATATATCGTTGCTATCGGAGAATGTGGTATAGATACCTACTATCCTGGAAGTGAAAACTTCTTATCGCTTCAAAAAAAATTGTTTACTCTCCAATGTGATTTCGCGAAAGAACTTAATTTACCGTTGATGGTGCATATCAGAAAGAATTTTGAGACAGCTTTTGAAATCCTGAAGAATTATCGTGATATGACTATCTATATTCATTGTCGAGGGTTTGGACCTGAGGAAGTTGAAAGGTTGAAACGTTGAAGTGTCGAAATGTGATGGAAACTCTTTATTGGGTTTTGTGGAAATGTGACCTATAAAAATGCGCAGAATCTTAGAGATTCGCTAGTCAAAGTTCCATTAGATCAGCTACTTTTGGAAACAGACGCGCCGCGATTAAGTCCTCAGGTAGTCCGTGGAACGACCAATCATCCTGCAAATGTATGATATATTTATGAGTTTGTCGCTGAGCTTCTTTGAAAGGAGAGAAGTGCTTTAGCAGAGCAGCTAGAAAATAATTTCAGAAAAATCTACAGTCTTTCTAATTAACTCTTATTCTCTATTATATATTGACTTAATATCGTATTTCTTTATAGATATCTTTAGTTTTTATTAAGAAATCTATTCTGCGATGAGACATTCTCGTGGTTTCGACCCCCAAGAGTTTAGAGACGCTGGTCATAAGGAAAAGCGTCATCTGGCGAATGTTCAAAAGATATTAGAAACAGAGCCAAAAATTCTCAAGAACGTTTTGGGAAATCTTTATATATCCAAAAAATTACTAGTTGTTCTATCTACCAAGCCCCAACAAGAGAGGATAGATATATTGGATAAATTTGCCTTGAACGCCACTGTACATACTTCTCCCTATATGAAGAGACATACAGAAAGATATGCTCTCGACCCTGAAATTGATTTAAAAAATTTTTTAAAAGAACTCTCCCTTCTCAAAAAAATCATTGTTGCTAATAGTAATTTCACGACCTCTAAAGCACTATTGGGTAAATACACTCGCGCTCAATTACTAGAAAAATGATTTTGGTTTTTCCCCAAAGCGCCCATGTGATACCATAAAGAAGGACAAACTCTTATTTTGGACCAAGAAATCGTTCCTTCTATCAAGGAATGACTTGAAAAATTCGCTGAATGAAAGATACTTACTCCACGTTGGTTTGGAATGTTTCTAGCTCAGAAACTCAATTGAGGCTTGGGAAATGAACGTGAAAATAATAAATACGTAAAGATGGCACGGAAGATATTCAACGATCCTAGTAGGCTTTGGGTATATGCTGGATACGTATATTTTGATCAATACTGAATTGATTTTCCTATGATAGGAAAACATCCAGCAATCATAGATTTAGCCACGCTTGTTCAGATATTTGAAAGAATAGAAGCTCAGAGAAAAGAAGAGCAAGAAAAGAAAAATTGGGGAAAGAAAGATCAACGAGTAGATGATCAGAAAATAGAGAATCAGCCGACATACGAGAAAAATCTTGCGATGGCAAGGAAGCTTTTGGAAGAAAATCCATCGCAACTACTTGAAGAAATACAACCAGAAGTAATTGAAGCTCCTGTTCAAGAAGAAATAATTGAAGCTCCTAAATATCCCCAAACAAATCAATGATACATAGCGGTGATGAAAGATGCAGCTAGACTTTTTTCCGAGAAAAATTATTCGGAAGCTAAGCTACTTTATCAAGAAGCGCTTGATTTGTTTATAAAATTATTTCCTAGCAAGGGTATAGAAAAGATTAAAGTAACGCTCCATCCATATACTCAGATTAAAATCATAGATGATATGGCAAAAAATAACTTAGTCAAGGAAGATAAAAAAGCTCAGAAGGCTTTGGAAGCTGCGATAAAGAAATCGATGAAAGAAATAAAACAAGAAGAAAAAGAGGGCAAGCCTCTGTCGTGATGAGATGACGATGCTAATCTCAAGCGTTTTATTTAGACGCCAACTCTGAAATAAATTTCTTTATCGACCAATTCTCTCTTGGTTCACCACTTGAGTGCAGAGATCTGTTTCATGATTTCTATCTTTTCTGGTATATTCAAAGCAGGGTCGCCATATGGCACTCTTGTTTGAAAACTAAATGGTCTAGTTGGTTGATTGTTGACCACTATTTTAGAGACTGCCCTAAAAGTATCTCCGTTTACCATATCTATTGCTGAAAATTCTGGTCCAAATTCTTTCTCCAAAAATTCTGCATCAGGAGCACCAACTTTGTGGATAAAGAAGTTTCCTACGTTACCGAAGATGGTTTTGGAAAGATCTAAACTTCCTCCTAATCATTCTTGCTTCAGCTGATCGATATATTGATGGGCTATAATAAGTCCAAGTTTATATTTTCTGGCTTCAGACAAAATACTTTCGATAGATTTAGATACATAGTTTTGAAATTCATCGATATAGAGGAAATATGGTGTTCTTTCTTTGGGATCCAGTCTTGCTCTTTTGAGCGCCGACAGTTTGAGTTGCATGGTAACCATTCTTCCGACTATCTTACTAGGCTCTTCTCATGTAAGACCCTTTGCTAAATTAACTAATATAACTTTCTTTTGATTCATCGCATCGAAGAAGTTGAATGACGATTTCGGTTGTCCTATAATATTTCTAATAAATGTTCCTGTGGTGAAAGGTCAGAATTTTGCTTGAATAAATGGAATGATTTCAGCCTTTTCTCTATCCCCCATTTTTTTATAGGTCTTGTTCCATCGAGCTGCGATGACAGGGTTAGTTACGTTTCTTATTTTACTTTCTGCATATGCATCATCAGTAAAGAGTCTCATGATATCTATAAGTGTTCCTCCTTCTGGTTGTTCCATCAGTAAGAAACATGCATTTCTAAAGTAATCCTGGATACGTGGTCAAAATATTTCTTCTCCATACATAGAGACAAACATCTCCACCAGATCATTGGTTACTACGTCTCTTTCGTCTTCGTTTTCCGTTCCGTCTAAAGGATTGAATGCAATTGGATAATCAGTATTGGAGAGATCAAAATAAATCAGATCATCTATCTTTTCTTTTGGAAAATGTTTCATAACGAACTCTACCAAATCTCCATGTGGATCTATAACACAAAAGCCATTTCCGAGTCTTATATCTTCCAATAATGTTGTAAGCATTAATGTTGATTTACCTGAACCCGTCTGTCCGATGATATAGGTGTGTCTCATTCTATCATCGTTGTTTGTCAGGATTCTAATTTCTTTTTTAATGCCCGCATACGTGTTATATCCTAACATAATTCCTTCTGTCGGTATGTTATCTGGTGCAGGAACAATTTTAAATTTTTGTCGACTGATACGTGGATTTCTATTAAACTTCGCATTGGGGATATGGATAATAGAGGAGAGTTCTTTGATGCTTATAATCGTTTTTCTCTTCCATTCTCTGAGATTGCTAAGCATTCCATGGTCACTTCGAAACAGTCTATTGATGAAATCTTTTGCAAATTCTTGAATATTTTTTGACTTCTTAAACTTAAATGCGTTGAGCCCTATATAACTATACTGGCTAAATCATCTCGCAAGATCTTCGATAATTCTTTCTGGTCTCTTGGGATCTGGCGAAGTAACTAATGCTCTGATTTTGACAGAGAAGATTTCGTCTTCGGTTTTTTTATCTAAGTCGCCTGTTTGTTGTTGAGTAAGATCACTTTTTTTCTCGTCGTCCTTTGGAGCGTCTTTATTTTCACTGTTTGCACTCATAATCCCTTTTCGAATGTCTTTGAGAAGTAGACTTATGAAACCTTTATTTTTTCCGTCTTTGATTTTTTTGGATTCTTTCCTGAGTTCTTTAAGCGCCTTTTCGTCTAGTGGAGAAATTAGTATCTGTAAGCACATTTTTTCATCCGTAAGTACTTTGGAATATGCGGAAAGTAGACTATCCATCGGATCAGCCTCAAAGGTCTCATATGTTTTAATCGGATATGCATTGTCTTTGGTGAGAACAAATTCTCCTCCCGCCATATATTTTCCTGCTTCAAGTAGTTTCGGCTGATCAATAGGATCTACAACCGCACCTATATAAAATGATGAAATAAGTTTTTCCATATTTTCTACATGTTCTTCCGGTATTCCCATGATAAACTTGATTACTTCTTTCTCGATAAACATTTCCATACTGATATAATTGTGTCCGAATTTTTTATGTTTTCGTTTATCTTCTATTACTGCATAGAAATTTTTATATATCTGATTCATGATTTGGATATTCTGTTTCATATCTCTAATGCTATCTCCACCATCTTCTGCTCACTTTGTCGTCACGCTTTTTGGGATTTTGATCTGGAGAAATCTTATCTTTTTGGTCTGAGCTTGTCTGTGTTGTTTTGCTATCGACGAAAATACTGATCTGATCGTAAATGATCCTATCAGTGCCAATCCTCACGCTATAATGATGATAATGAGTAGGTCAGACATGCGTTTTTCTATTGTTAAAACCCCTTCCAGGATTCATAGATAATTATAGCTAATATGCTTGAAAATGCAATTTTGTTGTTTTATTTTGCGCTTAAAATGGCTATTTATTCACCAAAATTATAAAAATGTTATGTGGTATGGTTTGCACCCGGGTGGAAAAATATTTCTAGTTGAGAACAATTTCAAATTACGTATGCTATTAAACAGTTTTTTATGGTTTGAAAATTATTCTATGATACTTTCGTGAAAAGAACTTTCAATTTCGCTTCAACAAGAGCTTATTCAAAAGAGAGCTAAGTTTTTTGGTGATAAAAAAGTTTATGTGGCTATTATTTTCCTTGGTGAAGATTATTCATCTGCTACCTATGTCAAACATAAAAAAACCTACGGAGAGTCTATAGGATTACCAGTAATAATTTTTGGACAAAATCATCAAGCTGAATATGATAGGAATCAGGCTGGAAAATTTGATGATGTCGGTATCTATATCAATCAGAAATATGATAGTGTTTGAAAGGTTATGGAACTTATAAGATATCTCAATCAAGATACTGATTGTGTTGGCATCATGATTCAACTTCCTTTACCCGAATCATTTGTAGAATATAAAACACAGATGTTGGCTGCCATTACTCCCACTAAAGATATCGATGGATTGGGTGGTGTTTTGACTGGATTGTCATCTATAGATCTTATAGATTTTATTCCTGCTACGCCAAAAGCTGTTTTATACGTTCTCGATAATTACCAACTGGGAGACATGAAATGAAAATCTGTCGCTATTTTGTGACAAAGTAATATCGTTTGAAAGCCTCTTATCTTTGAGTGTATCAAAAGATGAGCGACTGTTCATACCTGCAATTCTAAAACTCCTATCCAGCAGACCAAAATGATTACAAAAAACTCAGATTATATTATTTCTTCTACGGGTAAGGTCCATTTGGTCGACGAAACTTTTGTACGTGACGATAAATCCCAGATTATTGTAGATGTTGGGTATGGGCATATTGATGGTAAACCTGTCGGTGATGTAAATATCGAAACTATAAAAGATAAAGTCGCTGCATATACGCCAGTTCCTGGTGGTGTTTGACCGCTTACCATTGCATGTTTGTTTGATAACGTATTCACACTTCAATCATATCAGGATATTTTGAAACCTTACAAACTTTAAAACGAATTCAGAATACAGAGTTCAGAATTCATAAAATAAAATTAATTTATTTTTTTATTTTAGCAAACCCACCCCGACCCTCCCTTGACAGGGCGGGAGCTAAGGAAAAATCAAAAATATTTTCAATATAGCCCCCTGTTAAGGGGGAATGGGGGTTTGAAAAATTAAATAAAATAAAAATAGGTTTTAAAATTGTAAATTTAAAATTTAAAATTCAAAATTATGTTTATTTATGATGTAATTATCATTTGATGAGGAGCGTCGTGATTATTCTGCTCTCTATTTTTGCCGAAAGAAATGAAAAAATGTATCATAGAAAAGACCGATAAACTTGGCTCCAAGGTGCTACTTTCTGGTGGCGAGAGGTGTAATCTTACTAATATTAATTTAGATCCTGAACTTCATTATGTCGGCCAATCTTTAAAATCTCTACCTTCATTATTTCATCAATTCGGACCCGAAGACATGATTCAATATCTAGATACCCACGAAATCGAAACTAAAGTAGAAGATAATGGAAGGGTACTACTTAAGAGCTGAAAAGCTAAACAGCTTGTAGACTTTCTTATTGATGAATCCAAAAGAAATGAAACTGAGATTTTTTTGAACCAAAAAATCAGTGACGTGTGACTAGTGACGAGTGACGAGCATACATTTAAAATAACTACTGATAATAATATATTTTATACTAAAAAGTTAATTATCGCTACCTGAGGGATGACCTACCCGCAATTGGGCGCTAGTCCGTTTGCTTATGAGATTGCTGAGCAACTGTGACTTCCCCTTGCTTCGCCACATGCTGCTTTGTGTGGTATTGAGACCAAAGAAGATTTTTCTTCATTAGCGTGAAATACTGTGCAAGCTAAACTTACTTTATTCGCTGACAACAAGGTTGTATATACGGCTAAATGATCTTTATTGTTTACTCATCAAGGACTCAGTGGGCCCATGATCTTCGATGCGACACTGTACATGAATCAAGATATTTCGAAATATAGTATTCAGTGTGATTTTGATCTCGATGGTACGAGCAAAAAAGTTAGTGAAAAATTTAAACTTAGTCTTTGAGATACTCTTCGTGATATATTTATTACTTGATTGAGACCGCCTACTGAGGCTAAAATTTCTGCATGATGAATCTTGCTCAAAGAACTTGACTCGTCTTTCCAATCAAAAAAAATTCCCTGACTGTATTTCGTCGGAGAATCAATTGATATTACGGGAAAGACATGAGGATATAATTTACAGCGAGCACGAACCAGTGCCTATATCTGCGCTCAATCAATTATGAATTAACAATTACGAATAGTTCGACTATTTTTTCAAAAAATATTTTCTTAGAATCAAGAAGGTAATATATGCTATACCCATACACAAAATAATGAAGATCGGATATGCGATTTTCCAGTTTTCTGGTCCTGTCATCATACTTCGTTCTGACATTCCTCCAATTCCTGCTATGACGGTTAGTGGCATAAAGATAGAATTGATAAAGGTCAATCTTGTCACACTTTTATTACTTTTTATCCCTAGAAACGTGTTGTATGCACTCATAAGTGAGTCATTTTTTTCTGTAAGTACGTTTATGGTTCTGATGATTTTTGCGAGTTTTGTTTTGAGGTCGTTGAAATAAGTCGTAAGATGTTTTTTGTGAAATTGATTTACGTGGTCTATGAGGTCGTCTATGATTTCTTCCTGTGAAAGAAAGTTGTGTTTGATAAAAATTTTATTTAAATCTTCATTTATTAGATCATCAATTACATCTTCGCCTTTGTCGGCTATATTTGTCTGAATGTCGAGTAATTTCTGTGAAGAAACAGCGAGTGATTTCATCGTTTTATCATAGAAGCTATCAATAATCCTGTAGAGGATATAGTAGGGAGATGACTTGTACACGACTGTTTTCGAATTCTGAAATCACTTCATTTCATTTGTGCTTTCAGTTTCTCAAATCGCCGGTATAATTCTCTCATCCACCCCGACTTTTTTGGGCTGGTGGTCGAACTTATATGATCCATCAATTTTTTCCGCTTCTTTGGATAAGTCTTCAAATACTTTATTAAAACTTTCTGATTCAACTCCTATGGTAGTCACGATAAGGTTTTCTCCTATGATAACATCTAGCTCGTTGAAAAGATATTTTGAACCTTCTGCTACATATTTGGTAAAGGTAAGTGCCAAGAAAAAATGATTACTGCTCGTATCAATTTTTGATTGCGCGTTGACTCCCAAGACATCGTTCACGATCATTTCGTGAAAATCGTACTCTTTAGCGAGCTTGTCGATAGTTTTTTTGTCAGGGCTTTGTATAAATATCCATTGTGTTTTCCCTATTTGTAATGCTTTTTGCATATGAACTGTTGAAATGACTAAATGTTGAAATGTTGAAATATGTCTTAATTATACTTAGAATGTGTGTTTTGTGCAAAAAATAATAGCTTTTGGGGATTATTATAGACCATTTTTTCCAAAAAGTTACATAGATATATGTATGTCTAAGTTCTAAAATCTAATTTCTAAGATCTATTCGATAACTCATGGTTTGCATAGATATATAAAAAATAAAAACTGTAAATACCAAAATAGGTATTTTTGTTTTTTACTTATAAAAATAACTTTCTCTGACCTTATATTTTGATTTGTCTTGCTTCTCGGGGTATACTTATAACGACGAAACGACAAATGCTTCGCGATAAAAAGATAAAAGCTCCTTTCACTCGCGATAAAAAACCCATTAATACAATTTATCATTTCATCATTTTATCAATTTATCATTAGTTATGGAAAACTTCAATGCCAAGCTCTCAAGCGAATCAGTTCGTAATGTAAACAACCTCATCCAAAAGATCGAAGGGGTATGTAAAGATATCGAAGAGGGTATTGCCAAATGTTTTGAACTTACTGGAGATTCCGTTGCTCAATATAGTGTAACTACTGCCAACAAAGTGGAATCAGAATTTGTAAATGTTGTTATTGATAATATAACCAAGATTAAACTTCATCTCGCAGATCTTAAAAAAGCGTTAAGCCAAAAGGTAATTGCTGATATGGGATGAATCGATAGTATTGTTAAATCTCTTCAGACAACATCTCAAACCCTACAGACATTCTTGCTTTCAAACAACTTTTTCAATAATACATTTCAAATGCCAGTAATGGAAATTCAATCAGCTATCGATCAAATCTTCGAAGAAGTATCTATGGTTGAATATGCACATTAAAACGTTGAAAGATTGAAAAATTGAAATATTGAAAAATTAATTCTTCCATTTCTCAGCATTTCCATCTTTCCATATTAAATTGTAAGCGGTCTTTATAAAATATATGTGTACAGAAAAATCCCGCGGTATATCCGTGAGGATTTTTTGTATTATTTTTAATGGGTGAGATCATAATTTGTATATCCTTCTTTTCTAAGCTGAATGTACGCTGGCCATATCTTTTTATAAATATTCTCTCTTTTTTCTGATTCTTTTTCTCGTTCTACTTCTTCATCATACATTTTTAGAAGATCATCTTTGCCTAATCAACAGACATCAACTGCTTTATTTATTTCATTTCGAAACGTTTCTATTGTTTGTTTTAGATATTTTTCAGAGCATTTAGTCCTATTCTCTCCTGATATATGCTCTCCGTATATGAACGTAGTGGGATCCATTTTTGAAAGAAGTGATAATAATAATTTCCTTTTTATCGCCTGTTCTATGGTAAAATCAAAGTTGTTAAGACAATTTATGAAATTTATATCATTTTCACGACCCTTAAATAGTTCTTCCACTAGATTGATTGATATGTGATTCAAATTCTCAAAGTCTATTCAGCCCTTTTCTACGATTTCTAGTAAATCATTTTTGTGTGCGTCTAGTTTTTTGTCTAATACGTCGATGTTTTCCTTTCCCAGGTCTTCATCTGTATTTTTTATAATCTTAGAATCTTTCATTTATAAAATTATCAATAAAAATATTTCTTACTTTTGACTCCAAACGACCTTTTGCTCACCATTTATCTCTTTGAACTCTTTAGCTTTGACTTTGATCTTGTCGCCGATGTTGTAATATTTTTTTCGTTCTACTCCTGCTGGAGCGACGATAAAGTTTTTATGTAGGAGTCATTCTACACCTTTTACGGTGACAAACATTCCATAATTGTACGTGAGTTTGATATATCCATCATATTCTTGGCCAAGTTTGATGTCTTTGATAGTAAATGTTCAATCACTAGCTCCTACTTGAGGACGTACGGGTGGGATACTTGTCTTCCCTGCGCTTACTGCTCATGTACTTGCTACAGAAGCTTTGGCTATTTCTGCTGCCTTTTCTACTGCTGCTCAGTTTTCTTTTTCTAATTTACCAATATTTGGACAAAATTTGAGATGATTTTGTACTTCTTTTTTGATACCTGCTTGTTCATAAATATCATTGAGCTGTTTATATGCATTTTCTTTGGATCCTACCCATATCATAAGTGGACCGTTATTTTCTATCTGGATAGTTTGATGTTGATAAATATCTACATGTATAAGTATTTCTTTTTGTCCGTCCAAAGTTATTTTACCACCTGTTTGATACTTGATAGTCGCTTGGTCTTCTAGGCCTTTTGGTTTGGTATACCAAATTGCTTTGTGTGCATAATATTCTGTATCGAATATGATCGCATCAGGTTCTATGCCATCTACAGCAAATTCTGTAAAGTATGGAATATGTTGTTCTACAAAAAGATCATGTAAATTTTCTGTCTCCGCTTCACTGATACCAAGTGCTTCAAGTTTTGCCTTTTCCATTACCTTTTCTTGTGCAGAAAATGTTTTGTTGGATCGAGCAGTCATGAGTTTTTCGAGCTGATGTTTTTCCATGGCATATCTTTGTCTTGATTGTTTTCTAATCTTATCGATTAACTCAAGCGATCATTCTGGTGTCGTGATTGGTACCGTCTTCATACTGAATGGATCAGATGAAATACCGTCAATCATGAGTCTTGTATAGGCCGTGAATTTCGGTAGCGAAATAAGATCGTTGACGCTTGCCATGTTTTTAAACTGTCCGGTGATGATGTCAGCATCATCTTTTCCAAGCGTAAATGCTATCGTAGTACCCACATTTCCAAAGATAGCGTCGATAGTATCTTTGTCCAATTGCGACGTATATTGATTTGCTACAATAAGTGACAATTTATATTTTCTTGCTTCCGAGAGTATGGTTGCAAAAGATTTTGAGGCGAAGTTTTGAAACTCATCGATATAGAGATAGAAATCCCTTCTCTGATGCATAGGAATATCAGCTCTAGACATTGCATCAATCTGGAATTTCGTTACCAGAAGCGATCCAATCATATTGGCGTTATCTTCTCCGATTCTTCCTTTGCTGAGATTTATCAAAATTATTTTTCCTTCATCCATAGCTTTTCTAAGGTTGAGTTTTGTCCTTGGTTGTCCAAAAATATTTCTTACGAGTTTAGATGAAAGAAATTGTCCGACTTTGTTTGTGATAGGAGAAATGGCTTCATCTCTCTGCTTATCATTCCATTTATTAAACTCTGTTGTCCAGAATTTTGACACTACAGGATCTTTTACGCATGAAATTACTTCTTCACGAAAATTTTTGTCTGTAAGTACTCTAAGAATATGCATAAGTGTTGCATTGGGATAATCTACGAGTGATATAACTACATTTCTGAGGATGTATTCCAATCTTGGTCATCGACTTTCTCCGTAGATTTTGTAGAACGTAGAAACAACTCCTGATGCTACAAGATTTTTCTCTTCTTCGGTATTGGCTTGCAATAGATTAAATCCGATAGGAAAATCTGAATCTGCTACGTCAAACAAAATAATATCATTGATTCTATTGGTCGGAATATGCTCGAGAACGGTATCTACCAATTCACCGTGCGGATCGAGCAATGCTAATCCATTTCCAGCAGTCATATCACTTTTGATAAGATTTGCCATAAAGGTAGACTTACCTGTACCGGTCTTACCTACGATATACATATGTCTAAATTTATCTTCTTTTCTGATTCCAAACAATATTTTTTCTCCTCTGTAATCTGTATTTCCCAAAATTGTAAGATCTTTCTGGCTACTGTTTTTCTGTGTCGGTAAATTTGTCGGATAAGGAAGTTTTCTATAGAGGGTATAATCCAGTCCTTTATTGAAGTTTTCCATAGTCGGAATGTGGAAGAAATTCTGTGCTTGGGAGTGAGCCATACCGTGATATTTTTCAGATGTCTTGATTTTGATCTTTCCATTGGAAACAAAGGGTGCAAACGCTGCGACGATATTTTTTTTGAGCGATTCTCTTGTATACGAGTCTTTTGTTATGATTTTATAACTAAATGAACCAAATATTTCTGGCTTAATCTCCTCTTTCTTTTCTATTGGCGTTCCATCCTCATTTTTCTTTTTTGGTTCTCGTATTCGTTTGAAAACACTATTCATATATTGAAGAAAATTCTTTTTGAGTTTGAAGGTATAGCTGAAATAGATATCGAGTCTAGAGTTCGCGTCTACAAGATTATAAAGTGAGAATATTCCACTCATGGGATCCATATAGGTCCCTCATCTCGTAAATTCATCCTTACTCAACAAAGATCCCTCTTTGGAAAAAAGAAGCCAATCTCTGCTTTGCGGTATGGTTATAGGATTTTTGAGTTCAATAAGATCTGATGTAGGATAACTTGCATAGAAAGTATTTTCAAAATAGCTTTTGAAATCTTTGGGTACGCCTACATATAATTTAATATCAGAAGCATTTCCGCTAATCAGGAAAATTATTTTCTTCTTTTTGAGGCTTATAATATTTTTGCTCACGGTGTCTCGATGATTGACGCCACGATCGTTATCTTTGAAAGGCTTGATATGAAAAAAAACATAATTTGCCGAATGACTTATAGGTGTTGTACCTATGGGTTGTGTCACTACTTCGCTATTTGTTTTTCTCTCTCCTACTCAAGCAAGCATTTTGCCAAGTTTTTCTGCGTGTTTTAACATTTTGTTTGGAAATAAGCTAAAGTCTCAAAGGAAATACAGTTGAAACTAATCACCGACTGTTTTCGAAATCCATAATCACTTCATTTCATTCGTGCTTCTGGCTTCTCAAATCGCCGGTATAATTCTCGCATCCAATCCGCTTTTGGCGGAATTGGCGGTCGAAATAATGTTACCTTAATATTATATATATTTTAGGTTAAAAAGCAAGGATTTATGGCCTCATTTTTGCCGTTGTATTATTTTTGAGTTTCTCTATATCTTGGATAGTTTTATTCTTTGTTGTTTTGCCGTGTATTTGTATAGTTTCGACCGTTTTTTTGGCTTTGATAAAGTGTGTATTTTGGCCGAAAATTCCAGCAAAAAGAAAGCAAAAGCAGGAGATTTGCTCATATTTGGCAATCAATACTTTTTGGCATTGGGAGAAACTTTGGCATTTGCTGAACAATATCAACATTTAACCACAACACAGGCTGAACTTGTCTATAAAGAATTTTTATCTCCTCCAGCATTGAAACTCTTTCATTGGATGGTAGAAACTTATTATACGACCTACAAATCCGTAGTAAGACTTTTTTTCGCTGATGATATTGAAAAATTACTAGAACGTGAAGGAAAACTTAAACATTGAAAAACTGAATCTAAATTTGAAATTTGAAATTTGAAATTTAAAATTTGAAAGGAGTGACAGACGTTAATAGTTTTCCCAGATCTACGAACTATGTTTAATACTACTGATGAGGCTTTTCGTGAAGATTTGCATATCGCATTCTTGTCGGCGACACAGACACAAAATCAGAAGGATGTGCATCGACGAGAGATCAAAAAGTGAATAAAATCAGTAATTATTTGTACTTATGCTGAGATATTCCAAGATTTTCATGATTTGAAAAAAATAATCTTCATTGATCCTCATAAGCGGTATTATGCTAATCAACAGGATCCGAGGTATAAAGTAGGGGATGTAATAGAGGAAATGAAGAAGCTGCACTGATCCGCTTTAGAAATCATAAACATTTAAACTTCGTTTAAATTTTATGTTTCTGCAGACGGCCAGCATAATCTCGACATCATAAAAAACCTTATTTCATTCCAGTTTTTTTATTGTGTCTCGCTATATATGGGGCTGAAGTGGAAATTGTGGGAGTATAAAAAACCTCTGACTAGCAGAGGATAGGTTTTCCGGAAATGTTCCAAGATTATTATCTTATTATAAGTAGAATACCTACTACTACGACAATCATTCCGATAACCTTTGTGAGGGTAATCGTTGGCTGTCCCATGATTAAAAATCCTAGTACTAATGCTAATATCGGCATACTGGCCGCTATAATACTTACATACAATCCGGTTTGGTTTGTGGTAAGAAGTTTGCTATAAAAATACATACCCAATCCATTTACTAATCCTATCAAAATAGCTATTCCTACATGTTTTATTGGGAGATATAATTTTTGTTGTCCCAAAACGCTAAAGAATAATGGCAGAACCGTGCATATCATGACCCAGATTGTAGAGGAGGCAGTATTTGGACTTCCTGATTTACTTACCAATATTGGCCATACAGCAAAGCATATAGCAGCAACAATACAATAGATAAAATTTTCCATAATCTTTTATTTTATACCTTATATGTACTTAATTTCTATAAAATGTCAACTATATTTATCTGTTTCTAACTTTTCGTAAGAGGAGAAGTGATTACTAAGCCTCTTGATTTGAAAAAAATACTATTACTGAGTATAATAAGACTGTAATACTTCAAGGGCGTAAAGGTGCAAAGGCAACAATGGTGCAAAGGAAAAAAACAATCCCTTGCCCCTTTCAATCCTTTCTTGCCTTTCATTCCTTTGTTTGTATGTAGTTAAATCGTAGTTATGTAGTAGTCTTTTAGTTTTTTAGTCAATCCGTCATGTCAGTCAGTAGATTTCATTCTAGACGAAAAGTATATTTCCAAGTATTACTGGTGGTATTAGGCTTATCGTTAGTTGCTTTCGGCTATCTCAAAGTCGATATGTTTCTGATGAATCAGAAAATAGCTGACAAACGTGTAGTTCTTGAGGATCAGACTAAGCAATTGGAATCGTACAAATTACTTACGGGGTACAATAAGCTACAAGCCGTAAAGATTCTTGAAGAAAAACAAATAACTATTCCATGGTCAGACCACATCACCAAAGTAATTAAGATGTTGGAAGATCTCAAACAAGTAGATACGAGTACGACAGATACTATCATCCTTTCTGACTTCAATGTTAGTATGGATAAAATTACCCTCAAGGGGCAGGTTTCCAACCTATTGCTCTTGTATTATTCTAGTGCATCCAAGTGAGTCGATTCACTTATCGATAGATTCTCTAGTTTAGATTTTGTCAAAAATATCCGTATCCAAACCTATGATAGAGTAGGTGATAATAACTATTATGAATTCGTTTTAGAAGCTAACGTTATCAACGATGCAGGAACAGGCAGCACAACAAAATAGTCAGATTATCGATAGATTGCTCGGTGAGCAACAGCAAAAAAAATCTGCTGAAATCGATACATTTGCAGAAGATAGCCAAGTATTGATTACGACATCTAGAGTCGTGAGTATCAGATATAGAATTTATTTTATAATTCTTTTATTGGTTCTCATAATTTTTGGCAACAATGTTCTTTTGCCTGCTTGGGACAATTATCAGTCGACCAAAATAGATGTGAGTGATGTTAATCTTCAGATTTCTAGCTTCCAAACCAAGAAATTGCAGTCTGATGCCGATCAGAAGTTGATTCAAAAAATTGAAACTCAACAATCAAATATCATCTCATGTCTCAATACGAGACAAAATTGTAACGCAATAGACCCTGCTTTGAGAACTAACTTTTCATTTGCGAGATCCTATATTCAGCTCAACAACTTAACCGATCCCAAAATGTTCGTCAATGAGAAAATCTTACTCGCAAACATCAATGAATATCTTCTTAGAGATCCAGCTACCAAAGCCAAAAATGGATTGATCAATAAAATAGCAATTGGAGAACCAAAACAATTTTTCTGAAACTTGTTCTACGTTCCGCTCCAACTCAACATCACTTTTGATACCAAGGACGCCTTACTTTCTTTCATCGACAATGTAGAGAAGAGAGTGCTTGCCGACCAAGATTATCGTGTCTTATATAAAATCGACAAAGTAAACTATGATATAGCAAATTATGCAACTCAACAGAAAGTTGATATAGACTTAAATGCTTATTATTATACTGATTAACAGTTCTTGTCATTGCGAGGAATGCAATGACGAAGCAATCTAAAATAAATAAACTGAGATTGCTTTACTGCGTTCGCAATGACCAAATAAAAAAATCCGCAATGTACAATTCGCAATCAAATAATCAATGAATTTAGTTTATATTACTTTATATGACTGAAAAACAACAAAACAACGAAAGTGAGTATAAAGCTGGTCCGATCGATAGTATGATCGTATCTACTTTACAATCCATGGACAGAGGAAGCTTCTGAGCCAAGGATAAAATTTTGTTTTTCAAAGAATTAGCATATTTGCTCAAGTGAGGAGTTTCGCTTTTTGCTGCAATACAACTTATCTGAGATAGCTCTGAAAATTATGCAGTCAAAGAGATTGCGAGAAATATTTCCGCATTTCTTCATAGAGGTAAAAGTCTTTCGTATGCGCTTAATAGACTCCCAGATTATTTTGATGTCGGAGATTATTCACTCATCAAAACATGAGAGATGTCGTGAGAACTTCCTATGATTCTCCAATCGCTTGCTACAGAATACGTCTACGTCAAAGATATGAAAAATAAATATGTTGGCGCATTAATCTATCCCGCTATTCTTATCGTAGTAGCTATTGTCGCCGTGTTCGCTTTGTTCCTATTGGTTCTACCAAATATCTTTTCCATCGCAGAGAGCTTTCAAAATCTTCAGTTGCCATGGATTACTAGAGCATTACAGGCGATTTCTGTATTCTTCCAAACACAATGGAAAACCATTCTTGGAACGGTTGCTGGACTGAGTTTGATAGGATGAATATTCTTCTCTACGGACTTCGGTAAGAAAAGTTGGTTCAATATTTTGCTCAATATCCCTATGGTCGGTAAGATGACCAAATATTTCTATATTGTGAAATTTTGCAGATATATGAAGCTCATGATGAATGCTGGTTTGAGTTATATTCAAACCTTTCAACTTCTGAGAGATATTCTCCATATACCGGCATACAATGATATGATTGAACGTATTTTGTTATCACTAAATAAATGAGAGAGTATTTATAGCGCTTTGCAATATGAAACAGAGTTCATCCCTTCCGATGTTGCCGTAATGATCAAGGTCGGTGAAGAATCTGCGAATCTCTCCAATTCTTTGGATAATGTTCTCCAAATGTATGAAGAAGATCTTAACACTATTATCATGCGTTCGTCTAAGGTTATTGAGCCGATCATGCTTATCTTCGTTGGATGAATCGTTGTGGTTATCGCCCTTGGAATCTTTGGATTGATTCTCCAGATTATGGAAGGAGCGGGGATGTAAATTCAATTACGAATTACCAATTACGAATTACAAATAAAAAAACTGTCTTTTAGTGAGACAGTTTTTAGTTTATCTGAATTGTTCTTTAGTGACAAATTGCTCAGGTGGTACTAGATACTTGTGTTGTTGAAGTTGTAGTTGTAGTTGTATGAATGGTATTTCATAATGTAATACCTCCCATCCGAAAGAGCATAATCACTGCCATCGCTCCCATGGCGATATTTTCTATAAGATTTATAATGCTCATGGGTAGGGGGAATTTCGTTCCCATACACACGCAATCCACATCTTTTTTCGCTTTGAGTGCATAAAAAATTCAAATTCCTGTAATTCCTACGATCAATACCGTTACAATATTTATCGTCAATCGATAATGCATTTGTGTATCTCGAAGATAAGCGATCCCTAATCCTATTTCCAAAAAAGGAAAGAGATACCCATAAGGCGTCCACTTCTTGGCTACGATATCGTATTGCATAAATGTTTTGACGAATCCTTCCAGATCTAGAAGCTTAAGTACACCAAAGAGAATGAACCATATCCCCATAACGTCATTCATAGCAATCATACCTATTCGTTGTCATAAAATCACCTGATGTATGGCAGTATAGATGAAAACCGCCAGCATCGCTAGATAAAATGGGATAAACATTTTATGTTTTCCTTTTTTTTCGTTCATAGTACTACATAAAGATAAAATTTATTTCCTCGTAGAGACATCTCGTACTCTTACAAGCTCTTTTACAAAACTATCGATTTCTTTCTTGTTCTTTGACAAAAGTTTCTTTGCTCAGCAACATTTGATATGGCTCTCGAGAAGTTTGTTGTTTGCGCTTTTGAGCAAGCCTATCGATGCATTGATTTGTTGAGCAATATCGGCACAATAAATGCCTTCTTCGAGCATTTTTTCAACCTTTTTCATCGTTCCTGTCGCTTTTTTTATAGAAAGAAGAATCTCATCTTTGTTCTCTAATTGCATGGATATAGTTTAATGATTAAAACTTGAATTATACCTATGATTGCCTATACTGATAGTAGTACCGATTGTTTTAGAAATCTTAAACTTCCACACTTCGTTTGAACTTTAAGCATCTAAAATCATCGGTATAGATTCGACATTATGAAAACCTAAAACGATTTTCATTGTGTCTCATCTAAAAGTTAATAATTTATATCCCTCAGGGTATTGGTTGTTAACTTTTTATTTATTTTATTTTTTTGCGAGTGTATTATTTCTCGCATTTACAACAACATGTACACTTTCATTCACAAGTACATTTTTCTCATTTGCAACATTTGCATTCGCAGTCGCATGAACCGCATTTGCAGGTTTTCTTTGTTCCGCAAGAACAGTTACTTTTTGCCTTCTTTTCCATTGTTTTCGAGATAATTTGATAAAAGATTTGTTGAAACGGTAACCATAGGTATAGGTATAGTATACTCAAAAAAATTTAGAATGCAAATGATTTTTAATTCAGAATTCAGAATGCAGAATGTAGAATTTCATTGGAGAATTTGACAAAATCACGGCATTGGAATATACTTAATTGTTTACTCTTTCTTGGAATATGAAGTTAACCGAAGCTAAAGAAAAGATGAGTAAGAAATTAAATATTGTCATTATGTGATTTGGAGAACTATGACAATGATTTTATGATATTTTAAAAGAGACAAATTCTAATGTTTACGTTGTCTCTGTTTCTGGGAAAAATAGTCAGCAATACAAAAATGCCTGAATAACTCCTTATAATCGATATGAGTGATTTCCTATATCGTATGATGATATCGATGCCGTACTTTTGTGTTGCCGTTCCGATCAGTTGGAATTGATAAAGACACTTATTCCTGAAGAAGTCCTTCCAAAGGTTGTGGATAAATTTATTTCGTTCCAAAATTGATTTGGACTGAAAGATGAATTGGTAAAAATATTCGGCAAAAGCGTTCCTAGGTGTATTCCTTATCTTTCTTTCAAAAACTATAATGGAAAAAAAATACAACTTACTTTTGCTAGAACCTCGCCATTAAAATGAACCGAGCGTCAGAATATTTATGACGTTATGAGTACTATGAACGATTATACTAGTAAAAAATTTGGCAAATACCTTTTTGAGGGTGTTGATAGTATTGTTTTACAAAGAGAGTGAGAATTTAAAGCAATCATCAATACGGTATTAAATTCTTTGTGTGTCATTTATAAGTCTGATGTTAAAACTGCTCTAAAGTCTTTTAAAAATGAGTTTGGCCAAGATGCAATAAGCACGTGGTCCAAAGAAATCAGTGATATAGAAAATGTAAGATATAAAAATAGTCCGTTTGAAATTAATGCATGAGAAGCAGAGTATCGCATACTTCACACGGCGGAGAAATTCGCAAAGGAGAAACCTAGTACGTATCAGCAATATTACGTCAATTCTCAGGTAAGATGAACTGTTTTATCTGAAGATCATTATCTTTTATGATATTTAGTCGAAAAGGCTGAAGAAAAGCATATTAATGCACCCATAAGCAATGAAATTTGGCATAGAATGAAAAATATCGAAAGAACAATAAATCAAAATATTCAGAAGAATTAAATATATAGTATCGATTGGGGCTGTTGTACTTTGGCGACGGTTTTTTTGCCACATAGGAATTTGAATAATTCCTATTCAGCTACGCTGGATATAGTTTTCCAATCGAATCATTCATTCGTTTTGGGAACTATATATCATTCAATCAAAAATAGAAGATATTTTTGAAGGATGATATGAAAACATCGGAAAAATCTTCTGGGGTTTTTCTCGATTTATTTTATTGAAAGCTTGGAAGTAATCCATACATATAGATTAATATTTATTTTTTCGTTCCCATGAAGAAGGGTTTTACACTTATAGAGATGGTTATCGTGCTTCTAGTAGTTGGAATCTTGATGGCGGCAACTATGAGATTCGGATCCAATCGTATTGTAGATCTCAGAGCACAATCTCTCAAAGAACAATTCATCGGTTACTACAATGAGCTCTATAGTCAAAATATGACTTCAAGTTTTCGTGATGGGAAAAAATATCAGCAATTGACTATGACCTTTGAGACTGATATGTGATATCAAGTAGATTGAGGTGAAAAAAAACTTTCTCCATTTACTTTCAGCGGACTTATGCTTGATAGCGGAGAGGTGTGATCTGTCCAAATTGTATTTACTCCGTATGTGCTTTGATGCCCATTGGTTTCTGACGGAAATACTGGTAATGTATTTACCTTTCAGATGTATGTAGCTGAGAATGCCAAACAATATTGTTTTGAAATTAAGTCCGAAACGTGTAAACTCATTGAACAACGTTGCGATATTTAGACGATTATAAATACTATATGTACAAGAAATCCTGATTTACCTTTATAGAAGTGATAATTGCTATTACTGTTTTTGCTATTGGGGTGCTTGCTGTCTTGCGTTTGATTACTCAGAATCTTGTAACTTTAGATATTACTCAGATGCGTACTAGCGCTACTTTTCTTGCTAAAGAAGGAATCGAACTCGTCTATAATATGAGAGATTCAAATATTGCTAAGTGATTACCGTGGGATTGTGTCTTATACACCGATCTAAAAGATGTCGTTATAGATGATACTAATAAAGAAGATGTTTCTGTAAGCGCTTGTGTCTGGAATTTTGCTTCATGAGACGATAAAGTCTTGCAGATTTCATTTGATTCTGGCGTTTACACCTATTCTCTCCCTGTGGATATGGGAAAAGACTTTTCTGAATTGTGGAATTCGAACAGATTGTATTATACTACATGAGTTATTTGAGAACATGAAATATTTCGATATTCATCGCTTCCTGTAGAAGGAAAAGATCCGACGTTTTTTTCTAGATATATTTTGTTTACTGGTGTGCGTGAATGAGATAAAATATTGCCACGTGATAGTATTCTAAAGGTAGAATCACATGTTCTCTATAATAAAGGCTCAAAGACAGGTGAAGTTGTCCTTGAAAGTTTTATTGGTAACCATTAAATTACGAATTACGAATTAACGAATTACGGGTTACAAATTTAAAATTCAAAATTTAAAATTTAAAATCATCTGACGTATGAAACGCAAAAAGGGGTTTACATTATTGGAGCTCATAATCGTGATGGCTATTCTCGGTATCCTTTTTGTATTGCTTCTCAGAACCTATAATCGAATTGCAACTATGGTGTTTCGTACACAACAAGAAAAGGAAGTTGCTCAAGAAATTCTTCAAATTTCACAAATTATCCAAAATTATTCTGATACATACACCATTGATTATCCAAAATATTTGACAATGAATTTGGCAAACAACAAGTGAATTACTGATGTTTTGTATCTTAGCTGACAAGATGGACAAATAAGCTTCTTTACTAGTGGTACTTGTGTGGAGCCTGTCAATGAATTTGTCCTTACTGGTGCATGATCTGGATGTTCACTATATATGGGGTCTGGCGATAAAATCATAGAACTTATCAATTCCAAAAAAATAGCAATCAGTAAAGTGATATTCAAAATCATTCCTTTTGCTTCTCAGGAACAATATCTAGATTCAAATTTTACCTGACTATGCGCTGAGGGGGATTATCTTCATTGTTTCAACACTCCTGGATTTCGAATGATATTTAAAGCGTACAGTGCCAACTATGGGAAACAGTGGTCAACTCATGTTACTATTCCGTTCCAGCAGTTCTTCTAGCTCCCGGTGGTCGCGATAAAAGCTCGCTGACGCTCGCGATAAAAGCTTCGCGACGAACACTACGTGATAAAATATTTATCAATTTATCGACCGAAGGTCTTTTATCATTTTATCTATTGTTTATCAACCTTTATATGAAAAAGAAGTCAGGCAATATCAGTATATTAGTTATCTTCGTCTTGTTAGCATCATCGCTACTTGGAATTTTGTCGATGAATTTTGTTCAACAAATGATACAGCAGTCTGCAGTCGTAAACTCCTACTATAAAACATATTATCTTTCCAAGGCATGATTAGAGCTCGGACTTGCTCAGATTAAGCATCGTGGGATTGGATTTAACTATACCGTAAATACAGGGGATCAAATTGTTCTCGATAACTTCTTATGCGGACCAAATTGTAGTTTGTCCGCGAGTATCTCTGGTACTGCCTCCTTACTTTCCAAAAAGTTTTGGCAGGGTAGTGGTTGCTCTTCTCCTTATATACTTAGTGGTGGCGAATCATTGATTGTGCCCCTCTTTAGAGATAATTATATCTGAGATGTAGTTGGAACGTTCACTCGTCCTATCTCCGGTGAAAATCTTGCTGCGATACTTAAATATGGTACAATAGATTTCATTCCTACATGAATTCCATGAAAATTGATATTCGGACTGCTTATCCTTTCCGGCCAAGAACTCCATGAAAACTGAACATATTTTCAACCAGGGACAATGAACGGGGATGGTCTAACCTCCTTTATAAAAACATTTGAAAAATATTATTTACCATTGGATCCTACTATCGCTAATTACTATACCAACTCTGATTTCCCTCATTTCATATATCTTCTTATTTCCAATAATGATAGCTATGAACAATTGTTTTGTTTGGATTTAGGGAAAGATATTCTTCCTACAGATACCTTCTTTATCCAAAGTCAGGCATCATATGGTAATCAAAAGGTTGCTCTAGATGCCTCATATGCACAACCTATTCCTGGCTTCTTATTTAATACCTATAGTTCTTACACAGATAAATAATCTATTAAATAAAATAAAAAACTCCGCATTGGCAGAGTTTTTTCCCCGTTTATATAAGTCCTAATTATTTGCTTGGTAATTATAACTTTCCCATCAAGTCTTCCATCTTTCCTGCTTGTTCCTTCTTTGTTTTCTGTGATAATTCATCCTTATCGATAGTTTGTCTTACAGCATCCCATCTTTTGAGTCTCATCTCTCTTTCTTGATCGATAGTATTTTTTTCGTTTTCGTCTTCAGCTTTGAGGGCATGGAGATTCATCTGTTCTTCGATGTAGATTTCGTACAGTCTAAGGATTTGGAATGATCGCAACTCAGATACTGTCTTGACTACGCTTTGATCTCAGCTTTTGACTGCTATGTAGAGTTCTTTTTCTTTTTTGTTCTCTTCTTTTTTGAGTTCGTAATCACTACTAAATGACCCAATAACTAACTGTTCCAACATATCTCGGTCGAAGTCGTTTTTGAGCTCTTCAGGAGTTTCGTAGGGAAGTGGTTCAAACTTTGAAAGATATTCAGTATACCAAATCTGATCCTTGACGTCTCCTTGGACAGGACCAAACAATGTCTCGTATTTTTCTACGATCTGTTTTTTTTCGGGTTTCTCTCTAAGCTCTTCAATAAATGCTTGAAAGTCGAATAGCATTTTCTTTGAATAAATAGTAAAAAAAGTCTTAACTTGTTGGTAGTTTACACATATAAATTGATAATTCAATATGAAATTTATCGGATTCTTAGCTAGATGGAATCGAAATAATACATTAATATATCAAGAGATAGTTTTAAGATTTAAGGACGTCGTTATTCAATGCCCAGATTAGATTGCTCACTTGATTGTATTCCATGTGTTCAAAGCTGGTCTTCATACCGTTAAGACTCTTTCCTTGATCCTCATTTATTAGCTCAGCTACTTTATTGATGTCTTTTACTTCTTCGATTAGTCTTTGATGCGTTCTAGCATTTTTTGCTCAACCAATCCGTTTAGCTAATTTTGATGTATCTGTTATGTCGATTAATTTCACAAAATTTACTAATCCTCAAGTGTGTTTTTCTAATCCCTCAATCAAGTCTCTCAGATTTTCAATAGCCTCCCTTCCCTCATAAATTTTTTCCATCACGCCTATTTTTTGGACTATTTGTATAAACTTTTCCATTGTTCAAGGAACCATCTCTGTCTCAATAATTAATTCTTCTACTCCATGTCCTCATCTCAATTCTCTTCTTATTTTGCTTTTATTTTCTTCCAGTGTTTTTTTGTTTTCCTTCTCTTCTTCTTCTGCGGCCTTTACCTTGATTACATTTTCTCCTACTTCTCGGAAGGTTTTTTTACAATGCCCCAATTCTAATTTCTCAAATTTCATAACATCTGGTAACTCATTACCTTTGTACCAAAAAAATCATTTAAATGTATCATATTCTGTACAAAAGAAATGTAGCGTTTTGTGTAGTTCTTCTTTGCTGATTTCAAGAAATGTTTTTTCAAGAATTGCTTTTATTTCTTTCGATACCTTAATTTTATTTTTTTTGTCCTCAACACCATTTTTGATTTGTTCAAACATGTCTGCAGGTGATACAAGAGGATGTGATAATTCTAATTTGTCCATTTTTTTAATAAAAAAAATAAAATTACTAGTAATGTAGTAATTTTACTTATAATGTCAACACTAACTTACTTCATATATCCATTTAGGAACTCTTTCCAATCCATCGCTTTTTTGCCTTCAGGTTTGAGTTGGATATCTATTATAGCCGGGTTTAACTCTTTGTCCTGAAACAACGGAACTTCATCATTACTATTATAAAGAGGCTCACTAAGCTTCAAATGCTCTATGATAACTCTTTTGCCATCAAGCATAAAATAGATTTTGGGTCGAAGAGCGTAGGCGCGGTATTTATTATATACCGTCTCGAGAGTATCGGATCGTGGATTAATCAGTCAGGATTCTTTTTCTATCTTTCCGCAGTAGCTTGCTTTGCTTTCTTGCTGAGGTACTTCTCCGAGGAGTTTCTTTCCGTATTTTCGTAGAGTGTTGTTCAAAAACTTCGGCCCGATTTTCATCATTTCATGAATTAATTCTTTTGTTGTCCGTTGAAATGGTATGGTGAATCTGAGAATATCTATCATGTCTCCTGTATCCAATGTCGCATCCATTTTCATAATAGTAATTCATGTTTCCTTATCATTATTCAATAGCGTAGATTGGATGGGCGAAGCGCCGCGATATTTAGGGAGTAATGAGCCATGAACGTTGATTGCTGCAATCTTTGGGATATCCAAAATCGCTTGTGGGATAATTTTTCCGTAAGCAATAACAACTAATAAATCTGGATTTTTTTCTTTCAATCGCTCTGCAAATTCACGTCCTTCTTCTGACTTTTCGGGATTTAATTTTTCCGGTGTGGCGATAAATACTGATGATTCATTTTGACAACTTCAGATGATTGCATGTATATCATTAAATATCTCTTGAAACTCTGTCATCCCTGCAGCCTCGTTGAAATGTCCATGTTGAGTAAATTCTTTGATTTGGGCATATGGTATATGTTCGGAAAAATATTTCTTACTCATTTCAAGATTGATATATGGATCATCATCTGAAAGATAAATAATGTGTTTATCGTGGTAGTGTTTGAGTGCTACAAAGTCTAGTTCTTGCTTGATAAATTCTTTTAGTTCTGGAGCTATCTCCAAAGCTTTTTGATGTCATGGTGAATCGTTTCCCATTGACGCAGGAGCAACATTGATGATGGCTTTTATTTTTTTCTTGTATTGTGTTACTACGTGATTTGCCAATAGACATCATAAACTATGTCCTACAATAATTGAGTTTTCATCTAACTGATCCACATATTGTTTGACTGCGGCTAGTTGTTCCTGTAAATTAGGATGTTTGGCATTTGGCAAATCTGGACTGAAAACGATATGTCCTTGTTTTTCCAAAGTATCTTTGAGCCATCCAAATCGATTTTCTCTTCCATGTCATCGTCGTCAGTGTAGTATGAGGATTTTTGTTTTTTTTATGATAAATCCTCCATCCGCATCGGCGGATACCTCCTCCTTTATCAAGGAGGCCTTTAGTATTTTTTTTGCTTCTTGTTTGATGACACATTCACACATTTCCATTCATCTGCCAGCAGGTTTATCGCACTGAGTAACTACTCCCGCTATTTCAAATCTTTTATCATTGGCCAAATGTTTGAGAAAGGGAACTCCTATCGGGGCAGAAGAAAAGAAAACTACACGATAGTGTTCAGGATCGTAATTTTTGGTTCTACTCGCCGTACAATGGAGCACTCTATCAGTAGCATAAAAGATTCCAGGCCAGAATCCGTATCTTTTGAGTGCAGAAATACTGTATTTGCTACAATGTGGTTCGTGTGCGCATATTCTGCCTTTTAACCAAAATGACGGCAATCACTTATCTGGTGAGAGCGTATATTGATATATCTTTATGATTCGAATAGCTGGTTTAGCTAGGACCCTATTGAGTTTTTTGAAGAATTCCATCGTTTTTTTGCATAATTGGCTAATTACTTATTGGTAAATGTAATATGTATATTCTTGGTTGAAAATTCAAGCTGAAATGATACTATTGTTTGGCTAAAATCCAAAATTTAATTAGATTCTTTAGTATGCTTCAAAATGTATTTTTATTTACTGGACAGGAGACCTATCTCCTAGATAAAGAGCTCCAAAGACGAAAGGAGAATTTTCTCCAGAAATTTTGACCAGATAGTATATTCCATTTTACTTTAGATAATTTAGATATTGGTCTCATCAAACAGGCCATTTATAGCAGTGGACTTTTTACCACAAAAAAACTCATTATCATCAACTGATTGCCATTGGATGCTACCACCAATATCGGAGAAGAAGATGCGGGACAATTACAAGTATTTGTTGATGCTTTGATAAAGGCAGAAGGCAAGATCCCTGATGATTCATTGTTGGTTTTTGTCAGCTCTACGCCAGACAAAAGATTAAGGCTCTTTAAATTTCTTGAAAAGAATGCGGGCATCAAAGAATTTAGTCAACTCAAAAACAATGATATAGAAGAATTCGTGAAAAAAGAGCTAAGTGAATGTATCATAGACCATGCGACGATTCAGTATCTTATCACCAAAGTTGGATCAGATTTATATCGTATTTGGTTTGAGTGTGACAAACTCAAAACACGAAGTGCAATCAAACAACAAAAGAAAATAGATGAGGCGATGATTGATATGATTGTTTATGGCCATGTAGAGACAGACTCATTTCTTTTGCTTAAAACCATCTTTACTGACAAGAAAAAAGCCATCCAAGTTTTGGAAAAAATACAAAATAATGGAAAGGAACGAAATCAATTTGCCGGAATGCTTTACCGAGCCATGAAATTCTATCTCTTTATGATGGACCTGGACGCAAGTGGTATCACAAATAGTAAGGATATTGCCTCGTTTCTCAAAATGAATCCTCGGCAAGTCAAAAATGAGCATGCAAGAATCTGAGTATTGAAAGCCAATAAAGACAATATAGAAAAATTTTATAGTGGATTGATACGTCTTGATACTGATATTAAATCATGAAAAGTCCCAGATACGTATTTTTGGCTGGGAATTAAAAAATTAATTAACGAATTAACTTAAAGAGGATGATAAATGATAGATGATAGATGATAAATTTTACTTGTGGATAGATTGATGAAGAAAGTAATAGTGATAGCAGTTTTTATGTTGTTGGGTATCTGAACGGTCAGTGCAGATTTATCGGATTGATTATTTTGTTCGATAAGAAAAGATGAGGTGACTATTTCACTCAAACAAACTACTGGATACTATAAGTGCAAGGATACAATAGTATCTTTGGAACATCTCATGGTTGAAACCGCAAAGGATCTGATGAAAGTTCAGACGTATCTCAATAGGGGTCGTGATGTGGAATATCGAAAAACTATTAAGACTCAAAAACAAGATTTAATCAAAAAATTGCAAACATCCAAAGCAACTATTGTCACCAATATGAAAACGTTTGAATCAAGTCTTCTTCAAAAATCCGTACAGTATTTCATCATCAGGGTAACTCCATATAAAATCAATCTTCAAAAATCTCTTGTGAAAATACAGATACTTACCTTGAGTGGTTTCGCTACACCATCACTTAGTTCTTATGCTATACTTCTCAAAGCCCAGGTAGCTGTTCTAGATTCATTCAGCAAGATTACTACCACACAGGAGCTTGCTGATTTACTTGCAAAATATGTTTATCTCAAAAAAGAAATAGAATGAAAATCTGAATAATCACCTCAGGGAATGAAACACTAACCCTATTCAAATTCCTCTCTACGTATGATCATGATTATGTCGTGTATTATGATTTTTTTCATTGGCCGTATGGTGATAAAACTTTTGATCAAGCCTTGGCTTGTGTAGAAAAGGGGATTGACTATCTAACTAAACAAAATGTTGATTATATTATTGTCCCGCCGACATATGAACTTTTCTTAATTCAGAATTCAGAATCAAAAATTCAGAATTGAAAGATACTTCCTTTGTTTAAAAATTATTTGCTTGAATACGGTTTCAAATATTCGTTGATTGGTAAGCTTGGTCTTTTGTGAGACTTTGCTGATGTAGAGGTAGCCCAAACATTGATAAAGAAAATGGAAAAATGATATACACTTGCTAGCAATCAAAAAACCATAAAGAAATTTCATTTTCCTTTTGTTTATCGAGTTAAAGAAACCCCACTTTGGAAGTACTATTTGACTAGTCTTTCATATTCTAGTATCCTTATCAACAAAATTATAAAATTTGATTTGAGATATTTTAAAGATGCGATGGTTGATACTGTTATTCCTTTAAATTACGGATATTTTCATTATCAAACTACGATTTCTAAATTTTTAAATTTCAAAAAGATCCGTTTTCATAATCTTGAAAAATTGAAAGCTGTGTTTACTTCATTACAACTTAAAGAATCAAAAAAATACTCTGTAAAAATAGCTTATACATGAAATAACGAGCTTTTACGCAGAGAAAAGAGATTGATGTGGTTATTACAAAGAGGCAAGAATATCGAAATAGACTGGGAAAAAATTTAATTCTTATTTTTTAGATGGATACTTTACAGCAACTAAGAAAAAAGATTGATCAAATAGACAGCCAGATCATTGATCTCCTCGCACAAAGATGCAGTGTTGTAGAGGATATGAAATCATACAAGAAGGATCTCCAACTTTCTTATTTGGATGAAGCGAGATGGAATGAGGTTCTTCAATCCAATATTGTCCAGGGCAAGAAGAAATGATTATCTGAAAAATTTGTCACTGATATACGAGAAAGAATACATCAAGAGTCCTTAAAAATTCAACAATCAAAAAACTCTGCCTAGGCAGAGTTTTTATCTTGAGTGAGAAATTTATTTCTTGATCTTTACTGCTGCTCGTCCAACTAATTTCTTAGCTTTCTTAACAACCTTCTTAGCTTTTTTAGCCTTCTTAACCTTCTTTTTTGCTACCTTCTTAACTTTCTTAACTTTTTTAACCTTCTTCTTAGCTACTTTTTTAGCTTTTTTAGGAGCCTTTTTTTTAGCAACTTTCTTAACTGCTTTTTTAGCTACTTTCTTTTTAGCTACTTTTTTAACAGCTTTTTTAACTACCTTCTTGACTGCCTTTTTAACAGCCTTTTTTTTAGCAACTTTTTTTGCCATTTGTGAGTAATAATAAGAGAATAAAAAGAGATATTGCATTAGATATATGCTATTTGTTTATAAATGCAAGAGAAAATGCATAATGAATTAGGAATTAGAAATTAGAAATTAGTAATGAAATGTTAGGTTAGAAGCCAGATTTCTTTTGTCTCATTTTTCTCATAAAAATTTTTTACACAAAAAACAAAAAAATATTTATCTTTCTATGTATATGTGTTACAAAAAGTATTTGCATATAAATAAATTTGTTTTTTTCCATTGTTTTAAGAAGCAAATTTTGTATCATCGGTATACTATCCGCGATGGTGGGTAACTATTTTAACAATTCTCAAAAAAACATGTTTGGTAAAATTATTAGCTTGATAGCTGGAGATTACAATCAAAAACAACTCAATAAACTTCGACCTTTGGTCAAACAGATAAATGACTATTCGACTCAGTTTGATGCACTTTCTGACGATCAGATAAAAGCAAAAACTCAAGAATTCAAAGATAGACTTGTCAAATGAGAAACTTTGGACGCTATCTTACCTGAGGCATTTGCTGCTGTCAAGCAAGCATGCAAAAGAATGGTTGGCTCTGAAGTTGAGGTAAAGGGTGAAATGTTGACGTGGAACATGGTTCCTTATGATGTTCAATTACTTGGAGGAATTATTCTTCACAAATGAATTATCGCAGAGATGAAAACTGGAGAAGGAAAGACTTTAGTCGCCGTTATGCCCGTGTATCTAAATGCATTAACAGGTAAGTGAGTACATGTAGTCACCGTCAATGATTATCTTGCATCTCGTGATGCCCAATGGATGTGACATGTATATTCTCGATTATGACTGACTTGTGGATGCGTGACAAAAACTATTCCTCTTCACAAAAGAAGAGAAGAATATGGTAAGGATATTACCTATATAGAAAATTCAGAACTTGGATTTGACTTTCTGAGAGATAACTTAGTAAAATCTATGAAAGAAAGATCACTTGTCTGGAGGCCGCTCAATTATGCTATCGTAGATGAAATAGACAGTATCTTGATAGATGAGGCGAGAACTCCGCTCATTATCTCTGAACCAAATGCTGAAGCTACAGAAAAATATTTATACTATGCACAAATTGCCAAAAGCTTAACACCATGTACTGCTAAGAAAAAAGTATCCAAATGATTACTTCAGGAATTGCTTACTGACGCTAAATGAGGAAAAGACCAAGAAGAAGATGGAGATTATTATATCGATGAAAAGACTAAATCAGCTTCATTGAGCTGAAGAGGTATTGCAAGATTGGAAGAGGTTCTCAAAGTGGAAAATCTTTATAAAGATCTTGGATACGAAGAAATTCATCATATTGAAAATGCAGTTCGTGCGCAAGCGGTGTATGAAAAAGATAAAGAATATATCGTCAAAGATAACGAAGTCCTTATCGTTGATGAGCATACTGGTCGTACTATGCCAGGAAGAAGATTTTCTGAATGATTACATCAAGCGATAGAAGCCAAAGAAGGCGTAAAAATCCAAAAAGAATCAAAAACTCTCGCCACCATCACCTATCAAAATTTCTTCAAACAATATAAAAAGCTTGGAGGTATGACAGGTACGGCTTTGACTGAAGGGGAGGAATTTGAAAAGATTTATGAACTTTCTGTCCTTGAGATTCCTACAAATAAACCAACTATTAGAGTGGATAGGAATGATAAAGTCTACTACAATGAATCTATTAAATGGAAGTTCGTCAAACAACATATTCAATTTGCTCATGATATCGGACAACCTATTCTTATCGGTACTGCAAATATTGCCACATCTGAATATGTATCTAGAATATTAGAAAAAGATGCCATCACTCATTATGTTTTGAATGCGAAGTTCCATGAACAAGAGGCACATATTGTTTCTCAAGCAGGAAAATATAAGAGCGTAGTAGTTGCTACTAATATGGCTGGTAGAGGAACGGATATCAAACTTGAACAAGGCCTCAATGATAAACTCGCTGATAATTATGCTAAGCGGATAAAGAAACAAACACTTACTGAAAAAAAGTGATTGTCTATCGATATTTATTCATGAATCGAATTTGAGCTTACTGCAGATGGTATGAAACGTGAACTTGGTATAAGCGATGAGCTTATTAGACAGGCAGAAAAAGATTGGATTACTCATGATGGCATCATGATAAGAACCAAATTCAATCGTGGTAGAAAGTTAAATACTGAAATATTCGTTGAGCTCCTTTGTAAGCCAGCTGATACATCTCCCGTGGAAACTCTTCATCAAGATTTCCATTACGGACTATTTATTCTCGGTACGGAAAAGCATGAGTCAAGAAGAATCGATAATCAGTTAAGAGGACGTGCTGGTAGGCAAGGTGATCCTGGAGTTTCTGTTTTCTTTGTGGCACTTGATGACTTGATTATGCGTAAAATGTGATGAGAAAGGATTCAGTGAGTTGCTTCAATGCTTCTTTGAAAAAAAGATCTTGAGAATCTTGAACTTAATCAAAAACAATTCACTAGCTCTATTGTAAGATCGCAAAAACAAATGGAAGGTCGACATTTCGGTATCAGAAAGCATCTCTTTGACTATGATAGTGTCATCAATAAACAAAGACAAGCGATTTATAAAAAGAGAGATGATATCCTCAATAGTGAAACTGATGTAGAACTGAGAAAATATCTTGTAGAACAAATCAAACTTGAAATTGAAGAAAATATGAGTGATATCATTCGTCAACAAATAGCCAATGCCAATGTGTTGGGTCAATCTCCCGCCCAATTTCTCCGTGTAATAGATAAAGAATTCTCTCTCAAACTTGAGCACAAACAATCTAAAGCTTTTGAAGAGATGTCCTTTGAAAAACTTCAATCTGAACTTTCGCTCTTTATGCTCGATCAACTCAAAGCAAAATTTGCTATGATGGATGTTGATAGACTCTATCAAATATTCAAAGACGTCTATTTGTATCACTTAGATACCTTACGAGTTAGACATCTTGATGATATGGAATACCTCAGGGACAAAGTTGGTCTTATGTGATATGCACAACTCGATCCTTTGATTGTGTATAAGTCAGAAGCTTTCGAAAAATTTCAAATATTATTATATAGGCTTAAATTTGATGTAACAGCATATATTGCTGGTATAGATTTCGCTATGGTACAACAACAGGATCAAGCACAACAGGTGATTATGGCTGGTTCACAGAGCGAAGCTGAATATCTTAAGATGTTAGAGAAAGTAAGTGCTGAAGTAAAAGATATTAAGTTCGAAAATCCTAAAACCCCAGAAAAAATGGTCTATGAAAATAGTGAAGGCTTCGAAGTCTTTGAAGTCGATGATAAAAATCAACCGAAGTGAACACCAGATGTTTTCGATGAACCCGTAATTCCACAGCCAGGAGCTAAAGCAAGGCCGAACGATCCATGTCCTTGTGGTTCCGGCAAGAAATATAAAAAATGTTGCTGAGCTAAATAAATATTTCAATTATAAAAATGGCTATGGGACTTTCATAGTCATTTTTATTATATATTTTTTTAAATTTATTCTTTATTTTTTTCTACTGAATAGTCTTTGAAATAGATAGTCATAGGATTTCCATTTTTTTCGTCTTCCTTAGCTTTTTCTATATCTGCTATTTCTTTTTCTAAGTTCTCATTTGGTTCTTCTTCGCTATTTTTCTTAAGTACCTTGATACCATAATCATAATTATCTCTATAAAGTCAGAATTTAAAATATACATCGTCTGTCCATTTATTTTCTCCGCCTATGAGATCTGATGCTAGTTTTCAATGATATTTTTTAGTATTTTTTCAATTTATATTCATTACTACGTTTTTTCCATTTATTTTTATTTTGAGATATCCATCGTCTGTATCAGAAAATTTAAATTGATATTCCATATTTATTCGTTTACCTATAAACTTTTTTATGGGAACTTTAGCTATCGTTGTATTTCATGTATTTCCTTTTATATCTCAACCTGTATTAATCATGAATTGCAATTTATTTCTGTTAAGCTTTTGTGCTAAGAAAGGGTTCTGTGATGCTCATTTAACATCTGTCATTTGTTTCCGTTGCCCTATTACCAATCTATTTGCCAACAAAGGAAATCCTTCTGGAATCATAAATGAAAACTTGCAAATGTATTCTTGTCATAATTTTAATGTGTTTTTGTTTTGGATTTCTGTTCTTTCTACAGCTTTTTTGTTTCCCAAATCTGTTAATTCTTTATTTTTATCTTCATCAGTATATATTTGTTTATTATTTACCTGTAAAAAATCTCAAGTTTGTATTGTTATTTTGAAAATATTGTTTTTATCTATTTCTGTTTTCCCAGGCTCCATTTTATCGAATTGTCGTGTTTCATTTCCTACTAGCATTTCTGGTTTTGGTCCTCATTTTTCTCATCTTATATTTTTTTCTTTATATTCGATGATATCTGCTTGTAATTTCTGGTTTCTATCTTGTATTAGGTTTTTCATTTCCTCTTTTTTTACATTTTCTAAAATCTCTCCCGTTTTATCGGAAGACGCTCATCCTAATCATGAGGTTGGAATTAATGTTCCCATATTTTAAATAATTATATAAAACTTTCAGCTATCAAACTTTTTTCTGTATTTTTTTTGTTTTAGGTTTCTCTTTTTCTTTTCCTACGGTCTCTTTTATCTCTATCATATCTTTTTCTCTGTGTCCTATTCTAAAGACACCAAAATCTGCCATCAAGGTATTATATAATTCATATTCTTTATAAAAAATTAGCCCTTCTAAACGTTCGCACAAGTCCTCAGCGTTTCGTTTATTTTCATCCAATATCTTTTGGGTTTCGGGCGAAATATCTTTTAGATTAAGATAAAGGTTGTGAGCGGCTGCTATTATTTCATTTGCTTGTTCTGCCTCTTTAAATTTTTCTATTTCTTTGGCAAAGTCTCCTGCGTTCATATAGCTTTCCGTTTCAAAATCTTCTGGTTTTACATCTCGTCAAAAGAACTCACTATCAGGATCTAATCCCATTTCTCTAAACATATCTGCTTCGCTTTTAATTTCTTCTTCCTCTTTTTTCACTCCATTTTCAGAGTCTTCAATATCTTTTATATTGTCCTTGTACATTTTTCGTAAATTTCCTACATCTAGGCCTCCGTTTGTCATAACTTTTTAATTATATTTTTCTAAAAAATTTTTAACTTGCTGGAGTGGCTTCTGTCGGTGTTGTTTCTGTTGGTGTTGGTTCTACTGGTACATCTGGAAGCTTAGTTTCATCGGTGCTCATACCAAGTCTTGCCTCCATTTCTGCGTCTACGAATTCTCTTTTCCTTCCATATTTCTTACCTGAATATTCTTTGAGGATGGCTACTATTTTTTTATTCTGATAATCTTTGGTGTAGATAGTGTTCATACTAAATGCACGAGTAGTAGCATTATCAATATTCAATTTCACATATGCTTTATAGTTTGCTATACCCACAATATCTTCTGTCGAAAGTACTGGAGCATATTCTTTTTCGAGAAACTCTGCATCGGGTGCACCGACTTTAAATGATTGCATTGTACCCACGTTACCAAATACTGCTGCTTTTACATCATTTTTTCCACCACCGACATCACCAAGTCCCTTTGGAGGATCAAGCTGTGCGATATATTGGTGGGCCATGATAAGTGATAGTCTATACTTTCTAGCTTCTGATAAGATATCTGCGAATGTTCCTGATACGAAGTTTTGAAACTCATCCACATAGAGGAAGAAATCCTTTCTGTCTTCTTCTTTCTGTCTTGCTCTCGCCATCGCTGCCGTGTATATCTTAGACACAATGATCATACCTAGAAGATTAGCATTAGACTCTCCTATCTTACCTTTGCTGAGATTGATGATAAGAATCTTCTTATTGTCCATAATATCTTCAAACTTAAACGCTGATTTTGTTTGTCCGATAATATTTCTGATCAATCTATTGGTATTGAATGATACGAACTTTGCTGAGAAGTATGGGATGATTTCCTGCTTTTCTTTGTCTCCCATCGCATTAAATGTTTTTTCCCATCGATTTTTTACGGTAGGATTGGTTACCTTCTTTACCTTATATTCTCTATATCCTTCGTCGGTGAAGAGTCTTACAATATCAAGAAGGGTAGGCCTATCTTCGAAGTCTTCGAGTAGAGTTAGTGATCAGTATTTAAAATATTCTTGAAGTCTTGGACCAAAAATTTCTGGACCAAACATCTTGATAAATATTTCTGTAGCATCGTTTACAACTCTATCTGCCTCATCCAAAATATTAATTTCATACAGATTCAGCCCCATCGGTCTTTCTTCATCTCATGCATCGAAATACACAATATCCTTTGCTCTTTCTTTTGGTATGTAAGCAAGCATATCTTCTGCAAGATCTCCATGCGGATCTATTAGGCAGAGTCCATCTCCATTCCATACGTCTTGTCTCGCTATCGTTTGCAAGAAGACTGATTTTCAGGTACCTGATTTTCCGATACAATAATGATGCCTCATCCTATCATCTCTTTTCATATAGACTGGTGAAAGGGTATTTCTGTAAATATTTGTTCATAGTAAGATGGCATCTTTAAATAATTTGTATCCGTATCATTTTTTATTTATCGTTGTTTTGACTAGTTTTTTTCCATCTTTTTCTATAACGTTTTTCCCCTGTAATTGTTCTTGAGTGAACTTTTCTACTGGCTCGAACACGTCTTCATTATACGTTGTTGCGGCTACTGCTCGATGCTTTTGATAATCAGCTAGTATGACACCAAGTTGTCCTCATTTGTAACTTTCTGCCAAAACTCCTCACATAATATATCCGTTAAACTCTTTTGGTATAGGAAGATTTTCTGGTGCAGGAAGTACCTTGTATTGCATCCATGAAATAATCGGTGAACGGTTATACGTAGCATCAGGGAAATGGAAGAGTGATGTAAGTTCGTTTACTCAGAGCACGTTTTTTGCAAAGAAAAATCTAGTAATATAATTGTTTGCGGCGATTTTTCGAAGTGGTTTAAATAATCGCCCAAATGCATCTGTTTTGCCTTGTGGTTCTATAAGTTCGTTTCCATATTCATCTCCATAGATTGTGAGAGAACTGACTATCTGATCTAGATTTGATTCTAAATTTGCTTTGTCGTCAGAACTTGTTATGACCAAAAGTCCTGTATTGAAAAATGGTAGTGCTGACTCTTCTCCCATCGCATTGAGATAATCTTCTTTGGCTTTGACCATACGTACCATAGTGACATTTTCTTCTTCTTTCTTTGAACTCAAAAGCTTCTGGCTCGGTCCACTAATAAGAAACCCAATGAGTTTCCGTGGCATGATAAAGTATGTTCGCCATGCATTATTCGATCAGCGAATTGGTAGATTTTTATAAAGTCTATCTACTGCTTTTTGCGATTTTGCATTGAATCGATCGCCCATTGGCTTAATAGGCATTACTATACTTAAGGTGTCGTATCTAGATATTTTTCCTATAGCATCGATGATGTTGTTCATCGGATCATCAGGTTGTTGTTTAAATGTTTTGATATTGAAGAGTGGGTTTTTCTTGGGTTCTATGGGTATGATATCACTATATTTTCTTTTGAAGAACACTGGTCTTAGGGTCCTTTCTATTGAACAGTTAGGAAATTGCGCAGAAATTGCTCCTTCCAAAATTTGTTGATATTCTGGATATGTTCATATAATGAAGTTGAGCACTCCATCTTCATAATGATAAATCATTGTTGTTTTCGGCTTATCAAAGAGTTTCATCATAATATTTTCTCTCATACTTAATCCACCAATTTTGTGGAAGTTGTGGAACACCTGTCCCATACGTCAGATCTTTTCCTTCATATCTTTTGCAAGTTCCTTTTCTTGTTCACGATCAAGTTTGCTTTGTCCTCTTGGAAGTAAGACCTTAAGATAAATAATTCTTCTAGAATTGAATACATCATAAAAAAACCTCAACATATTTCTCACGATAATAAGAAACAACATTCCTACGATAAAAATTATGAGTCCATTGAGCGCATATTGTCCGTACTCTGTGGCTGTAGTTTTTCGTGCTGGTGCTGTTGCAGTTGTCGTTGTTGTTGTAGTTGTAGTTTTAACTTGTTGATCCTTTTGGCTAGGCGTTGCAGTGAAGCCTGGTCACTGTGTCTGCTTAGGGGGTGCGTATTTATTATTTCCTAACAAAAAATTTTTTATCTGAGTGATTCCTCACATCATCTCCATACATGTTGTTTTGTCTTTCCCCCATGCCTGGCTTGTTAATTGCGAAATATTCTCCAGCGCTGCTGGATTTTTTATATATACATTTTGAATAAGTTGTTCACATAGACCTAGCTCCATAATTGGGATATTGAAGTGTTAAAATGTTGAAATGCTGAAATGCCCGATACTTCAATTTAACATTTTATCAATTAAGCATTTAAACATTTTAATTATAGCCGAAAACGGTCTTTTTGTATAAAAAAAGCCCCCATTTGGGAACTGTTTTAGGCCATTTTTAGTAAAATGATATATAATAGTAGTTATTTTTGGTCTTTTTTGTAGATTTCTCGCCATAAATAGGCGCAAAATGCCCTAACCATCGAACTGGCGTAAGAGCCGAAGATGATACCGAGGAAGAGTAGCCCATACACTGACCATTTGACTCCGCCGTATTGAATCACATTAAATATAATAGCGAGATAAATAAGCGCGATAGGTACCAAAAGAATAATGAAGATATTAATCGAAAAATTAATAATCAGATTGGTTTGTGTTCATAAATATTTTAAATTTTCTCTGAAATGAGTGAGGGAAAGATTACAGCTTTTAATTACTGCTTCATAAAGTGGTTTTCCTTCTATAACCATAATATATCTTGTATAGATTTTGAGCACATTGATGACTGTCATGACAGCAAATCGGAGAATCATCATAAAAATAGTCAAACTACCGTGTAATCCTCAAGAAACTGCTATTTTCAATAAGACTATCCAATATGCTAATGGTGCTAAAATAAGAGAAACGATGCCATATTCAAACATAGGAAAGAAGTTTTCTCGTCATTTTCTGAGTGCTTTTCTAATACTTTTTTCTTTGCTATTAAGATAATAGATAATCGCCGCTTGTCCTACGGGATAGATAAATGAATAGGCTAAAAATAGCACTATCGATATCCCTATCACTCGATTAATTACATGGTTTTTGCCAATTTCTTGGACGAAAAATTCTGCGATCTTCCCAACATATAGTCCATTCTCATAATTTCTTGCAAAGAGGATGTTTACATTCAAAATAATCAATAAACTCGCAATCAAAGAATGAAAAAAAGACGTTGCCAACGTCAATCTAATGATTTTATGGTCACTTTTCATATAATCAATGGAGTTTTTCACTATCGATTTGAGCATACGCTATATTTACATAAATTTTTTATGTACGCAATAGAATGTTAATCTTGTAAGTTTTGGGCAAATGTATATAGTATATCTACTGCTTTAGAAATCTTTAATTTCTTCATTACATTCGAACTAAAAGTTTCTAAAGTCGTCGATATATAACTTCGACATCATAAAAACTCTCATTTTTTTCGAGTTTTTATTGTACCTCCGATATATTTTCGTTATTTATTTTATTAATATATCTATGAGATTTATCAAAAGACTCATTTTTGTCATTATCCTTCTGGTGGTAGCATTTTTCATCTATCGTTTGATTAACCCTACCGCTGCCAAAGAACTTCTCTATGATCTTAAAACGTTTTCTAATGATAAGATAGGGACTAATTTTTCTCTTACTACCAAGGCCCTTATCGTTTCATGAACGACCTCAACAGATACTATCATAGAGCTTACTTGAAATTTGTCAGGAATAAGCGACGAAGAACTTCTGCTTAATGATATGGACTTTATTGCAACAGGCAATTGAAAAGTCTCTTTATCATGAGCGACTTCAACATGAACGACAACCAAGACCCCATCTTCTAAAGTTGTTGTTACAACTTCTGCAACTCCACCTTTGCCCGAAGCTCCAGTTGTTGTCCCAAAAACCACAGTAGTTCCCAAAAAAATAACTCCATGTCCAGCAATGCCAACCGTCAATTCATGTCCTACCGGCCAAGAAAAATATATTAGCTATAGTTCGTCTGCTTGCGGAACCTATTATGCATGTAGAACAAAAACGGTTACGACATCATCTCCAAAGGGTCTTTCTTCTCAGGACGTCCGTGATTTCAAAGCATTGTTCTGAAACTAATTAACTTAATGATTTTGGATGTTGGATGCTGGATTTTGAATAGTAAATTCCTTCACATTTAAAATCTAAAATTTAAAATCTAAAATTCAAAATCTAAAATTCAAAATTTAAAATTCAAAATTATTTGAAATGGATCTTACACTTAAGGAGTATATACATAGCGACATGAAAGCTCAAGATGTCGTAAAAAATTACATAGAAACAGCAAAAAAACTCAATGCTGACTATTTTTCTTTTGTAAGATTTCATGAGGATTATGTTGTTTCTCATCTCGATGAGTTTGCTTCGAGACCGCTTAAAGCTTCACCTATTGGCATCAAAGATATTATTTTGACAGAAGGATATATTAGTTCTTGTGGATCTAAAATACTTGAAGATTACGTAAGTCCATACAGTGCGACTTGTATTCTGAACTTGGAAAAAAATGGATGACTTATGATAGGGAAAACCAATATGGATGAATTTGCTATGTGATCAACTACGGAAACATCATATTTTGGTAAAACTAAAAGTATCTTCGGAACTGATAGAACTCCATGATGAAGTTCAGGATGATCTGCAAATGCAGTCGCTTCAGGCGCTTGTATGGCTGCATTGTGAACTGATACTTGAGGAAGTATTCGTCAGCCTGCTGCGTGGTGTTGAATCGTTTGAATGAAACCAACGTACGGTATGGTTTCTCGTTATGGTGTGCAATCTATGGCGTCAAGTTTAGATCAAGTTGGGGTTTTGACTAAAACGGTAGATGATGCAGAAATATTACTCAAAGCTATTGCTTGATTCGATCCTAAAGACTCGCAGAGTGATCCCAGAGCCGACAAATTTATCGGCAGTGAACAGTGAATAGTGAATAGTGAACAGTGTAAGAAATTTAAAATAGGAGTTCCCAAGGAAGTTTTATGAGAAGGACTAGATCCTCAGATAAAAAAATTATTCTTGGCTGCTGTAGAAAAACTTCGTGCCAGTTGAGTCGTTGTCGAGGATATTAGTTTGCCTATGCTTGCATATTCTGTACCTATGTATTATACACTTATGCCAGCAGAAGTAAGTACTAATCTCGCGAGATTTGATTGAATAAAATTTGGTCTTCAATCAGATAGCATGAATGTAGATTCTCTCCAAAAATATTATGAAGCCATTAGATCTGAATGATTTGGTGAAGAAGCAAAGAGAAGAATCCTACTTGGTACCTTTGTTTTAAGCTCAGCAAACTATGAATGATATTATCTTAAAGCGCAGAAAGCAAGAGAAGAATTACAGGTAGAGTTTGATGTTATATTCGCAAAATATGATATTATTCTAACCCCAACGGTTCCAGAAGCTGCTTGGAAAATCGGTTCAAGAACCAACGATCCACTTAAGGTATATTTGGCAGACATGTATACCATACCAGCAAATATGTGATGATTGCCAGCGATGTCGATACCGATGGGCATGGTGGAAGATCACCCCGACGGATCGGGGCAACCGGAGATGTTACCAGCGGGTATTCAACTAATGGCCGATAAACGAGCTGAACCTAAGTTGTTTGGTTTTGGTAGATATTTGGAAAAACTTTTAGATAATGATAAATGATAGATGAGAAATGATGAATTTATAATTTAGCATTTATCATTTATAATTTTGTTTTGATCCGGTCGTTCAGTGGATAGGACACAATCCTGCGAAGATTGTAACCCAGGTTCAACTCCTGGTCGGGTCAATTAAAATCTTGATAGCTGAATCCAGGTTCCCCTCAGACTTCGCTGAGGACTATAGAACTCCTGGTCGGGTCAATTAAACACTATGGGTGATTAGCTCAGTTGGCTAGAGCGTTTGCTTGACGTGCAAGAGGCCACAGGTTCGAGTCCTGTATCACCCACCATAAGATCTGGTTTCAGACCAGGTTTTTTTGTTACTTTCATAGGCATTGACAAATATCTTTCGATAAGTATAATCCTACTTCCTTTATATGGTTTTCATCTATGATGACTGAGATAATGGAGACGCAAGAACACTTTGATAAAATAAAGCTTTCTAAATTGAATAGAAACCTTGTTCGTTTATTTCTGATTTCAGATATCAAAAATCCTAAACTTTGGCCAGAATTGAGACAGATTAAAAAAGATATAGTGAGAAACTTTAATTGATCTACTATCAAATCTGAATATATAAATAGACTTTTTCGAGCATATAATGAAATTGGGAAAGATATATACATTCCCTTTTATTTGAAAAAATATATTCCCAAATTTAATGTCCAAATGGAATATGATAACAAGGTTAAAAATATCAATTTGAAGGAATATCTGGCCATCCTCAAAGACATAAGATTTTCTCTGATGTACTTAAAAAAACTTCAATCTGAGATACAAAGCTCTACTGGTTTTGATCCAAAACAACAGATTCGAACAGAATGAGAGAGATCAATAGCTGCTGAACAACAGGGCAAATATATATGACTCTACCAAGAAAAAATTAATTCTGAAATTGTCGAAATCCAAGAAAAAATTTCTGGATGATCATTTAGTCTTACGGATATTGTTCAATTATATGTGTTTAGTCTAAGTCTAGATAAAAAAGCATGATTCTCTTTCAAGAAATATTTAACTGAAGAGCATATGAGGAAAGAATTTGTGCTTGGTGACCTAAAAATTACTCTCAAAGATTTTATTAGAATCCTTAAAGATCTTAAAATAGAAAATCATAAATTAAACTAATATGCCCAGAAATAGAAAAATCACTCAACTTTTGTGGCGAGTGATTTTTGCTGAAATTATTTTTTCTCTTATTTCCCTTTTTTCTGTCGGAAGATCAAATAGAGGATAGGAAGGATTCCTACAGTGTTAAAGATAAACATGCAGATAAACCGAGCTAATTGTTTCTTAGTTCAAGCCTTCCAAAGTGCAATTCCTTTCCAAACCATTTCTCGAACGGCTAATAAAAGAATAAGGAAAACTGCTCCTTGAGCGATAACTGGTGCTGCTTGTGTAGCAACTGATGTTACTTCTGGCGTCATTATATATATTAAAAATTAAAAGATTACGAAACTAAAATTCTTCCCATTCCACTTTTTTCTATTTTGCCAAGCTTCAGAAGTAGTGGTTCAACATCTTCTTCAACTGCTTTTTCGTTGATTCCTAGTTGGACAGCGATAGCTTTGACACCCAGGGGTCTATCTGCTTTTTCTAGTATTTCTAAATATTTGGCGTGAAGGGGAGTCATACCGCCTTCGTCGATCTGGCTGTGCTTGAGGAAATCTTCTCGAAGAGAATCAGTTAAAATTTTATCTTGTGATTTGGTAATTACATAATCTCTTATCTTGATGCAAAGATTGTGAATTTCTCTCGGCACTGCATCTACCTTTTCACTAATTTTTCCAATGATTTCATTGCTGGTTTTGATTTCGTATTTATCGAGATATTTTTTTATGATTATTTCTTTTTCACTCGGTGTGTATTCCATAAAATGAAAATGATAGACGAATCTATTCTTTATCGGCTGGCTCAAAGACTCGGATTTCGTAGTTGCTCCGATGAGGGTAAACGGATTGATTGGTATCCTAACATTACCACCTTCTGGCATGACCATATCAATAACAAAATCTTCCATGGCAATATAAAGCACTTCTTCGATGTTTGGTTTTAGTCTATGGATTTCGTCGATGAAGAGAATATCTCAGGTTTCGAGTGTATTTAAAATGCTTATGATTTCTGATGGTTTAGTAATCGCATATCCGGTGACTGCTTTGATGTTTACCTGTCCTTGTTTGGAAATGATGTGTGCCATAGTTGTTTTTCCAAATCCGCTGGGACCAGAAAATAAGATATGACCCATGTGTCACTTCCTGATTTTTCAGCTATCAATGGCTGTTTTTACTACTCCTTTGATATGTTCTTGTCCGATAAATTCATCGAAGGTATCCGGTCTTCATGTGTGATTAATATTCAAAAGTTTATCCGTATTGATCTTTTTTACTTCCATAATGTTCCACTAAAATATAAATTATTCACCCTTCTTATTCTGTTTCATAAATCTTGGATAATGAGTCATTAGTAGTACAAAGAATAGTATTGTTCGTATCGCACCACTGAGCATATCTGTCTTGAATAATGCCTTTCTTGCTGCGATTAGTTGTACTTTCTTATCCTCTTTGCATTTTGTGATTTCTTCTTCCGTCGGTTTGGTTGTTTGCTTTTCCATAACGATAGTATTTGAACATTGATCTAGTTCATAGTATCTTTCTCCGACAATATATTCATCGTTGGTGATAATGAGTTTTTTTCCTACGGCATAAAGTAAAAATCCTCATGCAATTAATGTCCCTATCACTCCTACAAGAGTCATAAGAAGAAAATATAATCTAAACATACTTCGTCCATGAGACTTTGTAGCCGATGTTTTTGCTGCCATAATTTTTTTGTAAAGAATATAAAAAGGCTATTTTATTTTACTGATTTTGTAATATGCATTAGTATTGCTAATTGGGTTGATGACAAACGCAGTGCCTGTTCCTATTCTTATTGTTCCTTCTATGAGTGAGAGATTACTTACGATAAAGCTTGTCGTTCCTATCTTTTCTTCTTTATCAAGTGAGAAAACGTCTCCGTACCATACGAAATTGTTGGTAAAATATTTTTCTGTATTGGATTTTACTACCTTATATCTTTGTCCAAAAATCTCCAAGTATCCCACATCAAAGTTTCCATTTTGTAGGAGATTCATATCTACGTATACATTTGCTTCTGGCATATTATTGGTTCCTGTTCTTGTTGATCATGGTACGGTACTGACAATCTGATTTTGGATGGTATTGTTGTTCATATTTTGGAGAATCTGATATTTTACTTTGAATCTATATAAGAATAATGCTACTTCATATCTCGTAATAGGGCTCTCAAATGTCACTGCATCAGCAGGACCTATCATCCCCATTTCTTGGGCTTTTTTGAAATAATTTATCCATCGAGGAGAGGTTGTTTCATCAAGCCTTCCTCCTTCAAATAATCTTATGATTGCTGCGATAAATTGTGATTTATCAATAACTCCTTTTGGATTGAAATATCCGTTGGATCAGTTCATGACCCCAAGATTACATATTTGTTCTATGTATGTCGTGAGTGACGCATCTGCACTAGCGATATCTTTAAAAACACATTCTTCAGTGGATGCAGCGTGTTGTGTCTGCATAAATTTGAATATCTCCCAGAAATTATATAATATCTTTGCTGCTTGTTCTCTATTGAGTACCTCAAATGGTTTGTATTCTTGGATGGTATTGAAACTCGTCAATGCATTGTCGTTCATCCATTTGATTGCCTCAAGGAGTTCGGGATCATTATTCACGCTTAGTGAATCTGCTAATGATCAGAAGTTGTCTAACATTCCACTATTGGAAACTTGTCCTGTGGTAGTCACAATCTCTGCCAGTCTGCTGAGCATCATAAGCTTTGTAGTTTCATTACTGAGGACACTTTTGAGTCTCCAAATGTAGAGGGCGATTTCTTTTCTTGTGATATCTGAATCAAAAGCTGTTTGATTATTTAGTGTGGTAAGTCCGAGTGCTTTACTTTTGATATAATAATCTCCCCATCGAGGTATCCTACTTTCGTTGGAAACCTTGCCTTCAAATATTCTCACCAATAATGCCATAGCCTGTGGTCTCGTGAGTTTTTGTGTGGGAAGAAATTTATTATCGGTAGTTCCTTTAAATATTCCTCGTTTACAAGAATTCGTTACAAAACTGGAAAGCGTTGGATTTACTTCTCCTATATCTAGGAACGAACAGCTATTATTTTTTGTGTCTTGACTATAGCCGAGCTTAACAAAAGCTTGTCCTATAATCTTTGCCGCTTCTTCTCTTGTGAGTCCATCATTTGCTCTATAATCTACTTCACTATTATACATCGTCAATCCATTGTCATACATCCATTTAAGTGCTTGCTGAAATTCTGTTCCGGTATATGTTGGAGTCGTTACTCCTGTATTTACTATTGTTCCTGTAGTTGTTGTTCCTGTAATTGTTATGCCTGTACAAACGATGGAAAATCCTGTCCCGCTGATGACGGGGTGGCAATCTCCTGTTATATTCGATCCTGTATTTGTTACTCCTGTTCAGTCTGCTTTAGCGGTAGATATAAGGAAAAGAGCACCAACCACCAAGAATATTCATAATAATTTTTTGTTCATGAGAAAACGTAAATATAAGATAAAATGCTCAGAAAATATATAACTAATATATACATCTTTTCAATATAAAATACTAGTCAATTGAACTTGAAAATTACCGGCAAAACCATAATGTTCAGGACGACTTTTATTTTTTGTTATTATTCTAAAAATGACTTACGTACAAAGAACTTTAGTAGTTTTGAAACCCGATAGTGTAGGTCGCAGTATCGTTTGAGAAATAATTTCTCGTTTTGAAAGAGCAGGACTCCATATTGTTGCTATGAAAATGCTTAGACCAGATAAAGACTTTTTATATCATCATTATGAAACTCTTGGAAAAATGATTTCTAGGCGTTGAGAGAGGGCGTTCAATGACACCCTTAAAATGATGACCTTTTTGCCTGTTGTAGCTATAATACTTGAATGAGTAGAGGTGGTCGAACATGTTCGTAAATTGGTGGGAGCGACAGAACCAAAAGTTGCTGCTCCAGGAACGATAAGATGAGATTATGCTCATATGTCATTTGAATATGGAGACTACAAAAAAATATGAATACCAAATCTAGTTCATGCGTCATGAAATTTGGAAGAAGCCGAAGAAGAAATCAAACATTGGTTTAAACCAGAAGAAATATTTGAATATGAACCCCTACATAAATTATTCACCTATTGATTATCATAAAACAACAGCAAGAAATAATGAGTAAAATATATAAAAATTATTACTTTTTAGTTTATTAAGTCTATACCAATGAAAAAATGAATACATGGAAATTATTTTAAAGACGTGGAAGTTACTTGTATCTGTGATGCGAAATTTACTGTTAACGCAACTGTTCCTGGTCCTCTAAAAGTGGAAACTTGTTATCAATGTCATCCAGCGTTCAACAAAGATAAAGTAGTTAAGAAGGTTGTTAAGGGAAGAATGGAAAAATTCTTGGAAAAACAGAAAAAAATGGATTCTATCAAGCCAACAAGCAAGAAGAAATAATTTTTTGTCGCGCTTTATACTTATGTTTTTTCTATGTTGAGAAAACAGATCATGAAAAAGTATGTACACGTAGAAGATATTTTTCATGTTATCTGACACAATGCTAGCGTTTTCATTATGCTGACCGTAAGGACGCTTATTTTTCTGCTTGTTTTGTATGTGCTCTTCATCGTTTTAGATAAATATATCATTTGGTCATATTTGCCTTGGTTCTTTGGTATCCTTGGTATAGGATTTTTTGTAAAATATATTATTAATTTCCTCAATATATATTTAGACTGACTGATTCTTTCTGGGGATGGTATTACCATGTTTATGCGAGAATGACTTTTTGAATATAAGACTGATTTTTTTGAACGAAGTAAAATAGAAACCGTTTCTCATAACCAGAATAGCTTTCGAGATAAGTTATTTTCCAAGGGCGATTTGGTTATCAAACTAGAACATGATGTAGAATATCCTTTTGAAAATATAAATTCTCCACAAAAACAAGTGAATAAAATTTTGAAACTCAAAACTCAATTTTCCCTCAAAAATCCAGTCGATAAATCTACTACCATCAATGACGAAAAAATGTCTATCATCGCTGAGGCTCTAAGCGAAGTAGTAAAAGAATATATGGATAAAAAAACCTCTTCCGAAGAGGATGAGGACGAAGAATATTAAAATTCCTAAATAATCGTAATGGACGGTCGCGACCGTCCCCTACAAAAAAATAAAAAATTTACTTTCTACAATAACTTTAGTTTTTTTATAGTTTCTATGAAAATAGTTAGTGCATGTCTAGCTGGTATTCCTTGTAGATTTAATTGAACGGCTAAACCCTGCCCGTATGTTATTCAATTAGTTCAGCAAGGAGAGGCGCTTCCTTTGTGTCCCGAAGAATTATGAGGGTTATCTACGCCTAGAGACGAAGCAGAAATACAAAAAGACGGTTGTGTCAAAACAATTACAGGTTTGGACGTAACAAAACAATATCGCCTAGGTGCACAAAAGGTATTGGATGTGGCAAAAAATATGTGATGTACGGAAGTTATTTTTAGACAAAAATCTCCTTCATGTGGATGTGGGGAAATATTTGATGGAACGTTTACAGAAAAATTAGTTCATGGTGACGGTATTTGCACACAACTTCTTAAAGAAAACGGTGTCAAAGTTATTACAGAGAAAGATTTATAATAATTTCAGCTCTTTCAAAACCTTTTCGTATTTGGGATAGTCGTTCCCAAATTTTTTTTGTACGTAGGTTTGTAGGATATTCTTCCAATCAGCGAAGCCGTTGAGATCGTCTGAGGATACTTTGAACGTGTTTAGTAAATTATCCAAGTTTTCTATATCTTTTTTGAGTCTAATATCCTTACATGACGTACGAAGATCATCGTCGATAAGTTCATTCATTTTGTCATAATCGATATGCTCGACGTTGAGGGTCAGTGAAATATTTGTTAAGTTTGGTTTCAGATCTTCTTTGAACGTGATATCTCGCGACGGTGAATTGAAATATCATTTATTCGTCTCATTGATCTTTTGGAGTTCTGCGAGCAACATTGCTTCAGTGACTGTTTCTTTGCTCCTCATCGTGATTTGTGGATTAATCATAAGCGGTATGGCTGTAATTCTTTTGTTCGTAGTATTATACTGAAATACATATTTATTTTGATTGGCTTCTAGTGAACTCGTTGATCGTACACTTCATAGACAGAGATAATTCGTATGAGTAAACGGCTGATGGAGATGACCTGAAATTAGCTTACTATCTGGTATTTCTAAGAACTGTTCACTAAGTGCGATATCTTTGTAGTTAAATCTAGATTTCTGTCATGGAAACGGTGTCCCATTGATGTAGTAGTGATGGAATACTGTGAGACTAGGATTTTTATCTATCTGCTCAGCGAGAAATTTGTTGATATATCATGAAAATACTTCATGCTTATTCGCTGACTTTTCAAGTAATGTTGCGAAGTCACTAATGGCTTTTAACCTCTCATTTTTCGGAGTGTAGGTATTCGCTTCAATTTCATTCGGCAAAAAGAACGGCAACAATAATATTTCTTCGTCTTCTATCGTAACTAATTGTGGTTTGGTGACGAAGTGTATTTTACCACTTCCTTTAATAAGCTCTTTGCTACTGATGATGTCGAATGCTTTTTGAGCTTCCTCGAAGACAAAAGAATTTCCTAGCCGATCATGATTTCCAGCAAGTACGTAGACGTCTTTCCCTTGGTCAAAAAGTTCAAGAAAAAGTTTATAGAGCTGAAGTAAGGCGCTCCTATCATAAGCGAAATGGTAGACATAGTCTCCAAAAAATACAATGGTCTTTTCGTCAGGATATGTAGAAAAAATAGCTCTAAGTTCAGTTAGAATTTTGTCTTGATAGCGCGTGTTGATATGAATATCCCCAATTAGTAGCATCTTATTCCATGAATTAAAGTATGTCTGTGTATAACAATTTGATTTGTAAAGAAAAGTCAGAAATATATATTTATGGCATGAGAAAAAAGCTCCGGTTAGTATTGATTATCGCTTGTGTTCTTGTTCTCGCAGGATTAAGATTTCTTTCTCCTGAAGATACACGAATTTGTGATGGAAATACTTTGGTGAAACATGGGAATCCTAGCTCTGATGGGTCTGGATTTTTCTGTTTGTCGTGAGAACGTTTTACTCAACCACTTTTATCTGCTAAACATATCCCCATGAAAATAACTACTGACTTTATCGATAACGGACTTATTCCTTCGCTCTATACTTGTGATGAGGAAGGCCGTTTCCCTATCTTGAAAATAGAAGATCTCCCTACCAGTACTCAAAGCTTAGCACTTATTGTCGAAGATCCTGATGCACCCTCAGGTGTACGAGATCATCTGCTTCTTGCCAATATTCCTTTGACTCAAGATCCTTATGTGATTATTTCTCAAGAGAGTTTCGATGACGGAGTTCTTGGACAGAATGGTTGGTGAGAACAAGCGTGGTGAGCTCCTTGTCCTCCAAGTGGTACCCATAGGTATGTATTTAAAATTTATGCGCTTTCCGAGACATTAGAAATTTCTTGAGGATTCTCCAAAGAAAGATTGATAGAGATGATGTGATGAAAGCTAATAGAACAAGCTCAACTTACAGGACTATACAAAAGACAATAATCTTTTAGAGTGGCATATCTGATATGATAATTTCACATAATAAAGTTTTGCGTATATTGGCGCTTGGTAGTCCTTGGGCTAGGGCCATTGCCCTCTATCCATTTGTATTTATAAAAAAAGAATGTGTAGGTAATAAAATAATTATAAACCATGAAAAAATACATTTGCGTCAGCAACTAGAACTATTGATACTTCCATTTTATGCTCTATATGGACTGAGTTATTTAAGAAACAGACTATTTGGCATGAGTCATATCGTCGCGTATAGAAATATACTATTTGAAAAAGAAGCACGTAATAAAGAAAATGACCTAAGCTATCTTTCCTCGAGGAAATGCTTTTCTTTTTTGAAATATATCTAATTATTTTCCTAAAAACTTTCTAAGTTTATAATCTATGTTTCCGGCGCTGTAAATAACTATGACGCTGTCTTTTTGTGTTTGCTGAATAGCTTTCGTAACGTTTTCAAATTTCTCTATATATTTTCATCAGCAGGCTTCAGCAAAATTATCTCATAATTGTTTTATGTTTTTAATTCCCTTAAGCACAGGAATTTTTTTAATGAGTTCTTGAAGATTTTCTCTCGCTGCGAAAATATCGTAAATCAGAATATTGTCGTATTTTTTTATGGTTTTAATAAAATCTTTTCGTCCAGTGACTATCCTATTGATCTGATGCGGTTGGAAAATGATGAATAGTTTTTTGCCAGGAAATTTTTGTCTAAGTGCCATATAGCCAAATTCGATAGAGGAGGCCATATGCCCATAATCGGTGAATATTTTCGCGCCATTTTTGTTTGTGGCGAGATATTCCATCCTCCTTCGAAGTCATCAGAATGTTTTCATTGTGCTCAATATTTTCGTCTTTGGTTCTTTACATAGTTTAGTCATGAGTTCTAGGATTAGCGACCCATTTACATCGTTATGTTTGCCTCGAATATGATTGAAAGGAATCGCTTTGATAGGGATTTCTGTTGCATTTCAACTTTTTGGCAATTTCACTCATTTTGGTAAGAGTACTTTATGTCTGACTTTTGATACAAATGTCTCATATGCAGAAAGATAATCTTTTATGTCTTTGTAATAGTCCGTGTGATCTAACTCCAAACTTGTTATCATGGCATAATCGAGATCTAAGTAGAGGAAGTGTCTTTTGTATTCACAAGCTTCGACGAAGAAACTTCGCTTCTTGATATTTTTATAATCAAGCGCTTTCCCGGTAAATATGTAGTCGAAAATGTTTCTAATATCTTTTTTTGCTTTGGTGTTGATTGTATAGCTTTGTGTATTGAATCCTGGTACGAGTGCTCATAAGATTCCCAATCCAAAATTCGGCAATAATCTTCTTGCCGTATGAATTGCTAATGCGGCCGATGAGCTTTTCCCGTTGGTTCCTGCAAATCCTGTAGTCGTAAAATATTTGGATATTTCTCCCAAAAATTGAAAATAATTCAGGATAACCATCACCTTTTTATTTGCTTTCATAACTTTCCTCGCTTCGAGAACTTCCTCGCATTCAGCGGTGGCTTCAGAATAGATAACTACATCACCTAATTGCACCTTATATTTTCCATGACCGATAATAACCTGGAGACCTTTCGTTTTTAGTTTGTCTGTAAGCTCGCTTTGATTGGCATCGATACAGACGATATTGGTATATCATAAATCACAGAGCATTCATGCTACTCCTGACATTCCTGTTCATCATGCTCAAACGAGAACTATCTTCATATTACTATTTTAGCTTTAAAATACTGAAGTATGGTAGTGAAGATGACCAAGAAAACAAGAAAAAATAAAAAAACCCGATTTCTTTCAGATTTCTTTATCGTAATCATACCCAGAAGACTCACTAAATCAAACACTTATGGGCACTTGGTTTTCTCAATATAAATCATTCCTTTTGAAAAGCAAGGATGTTGTAAACGCAATCTTTTCTTACTTCGAGTATTTTCAGAAGGATACTTATTCCTATCTGACTTCCAAATATGATGTATAATACAGTACATCCTATCTTTTTAATGTTGTCTAATTGTGTCAAAAACTAACTTTTATGTTCTAATAATATAATCCAATGCCCTATTGACGATCATGACCTCTACCTAGCCTAGACGGCAAAAAAGTTCCTGACGGATCCTGGTGTCCATACTGCTGACATACCGAAGAAATTTTCAGACATGGTAAAACCTCAGCAGGAACTTCTAGATTTAGGTGTATGAACCCTAAATGTAGAAGAACTTTTGCCTGCTGAGGGAAGAAGAAACGAGTTTATACCGATATTATGAAATCAAACATCATCTTATACCGACAACTTGGATCTTATGGTGGGATTAGAGCCACTGCCAGAGCAACTGGAGTGTCTACGAATACCCTTTATAGGCGATTGCTAGTATATAAAGATCCAGTTTTCCCTT